>TARA_B100001778_G_scaffold334949_1_pt1 | contig 11217 bp, 9 predicted proteins | sample TARA_B100001778 | Tara Oceans TARA_B100001778 (sample SAMEA2623826) | marine metagenome | biome: marine biome (ENVO:00000447); feature: deep chlorophyll maximum layer (ENVO:xxxxxxxx); material: "saline water (ENVO:00002010), including plankton (ENVO:xxxxxxxx)" | depth 40 m
TGAGCGTAGTGCAACTGGTTGGTTCTAGCCCTGTCGCTTGGATGTATTATCAATCTCATATTAGAGTCAACTGTGTTTATCTCCACATTGTCTATAATGTCAAAGGACTCGTATATGGGCGAGTTAGAGGAAGTGACCAACACATCTGGTTCACCTGCGTTAGAGCCAGATGATATGACATCCATTCTCTGAAAATCAGAAAAGTCAACTAAGTCCTTCTCTGATGGCAGAGGGTCAAAGAAGAGTTTGTGGAATGAAGACTCGTGTGTAGTGGTCTTGCTGGTGGAATCCTCTATCACACTGGGTGTGGTGTTTGTGTTAGTATCAGAGGCATATGGGGTATAACCACTACCGGGTGTTAACGACTCGTCTAGAGTCAAATCGGCATCAAAGCCTTCACTGTTATCGCCTGAGAGGGAATGCGGGTTCAAAAGCTCCTGCTTGTGTGCGAAATCATCAGTGTTAATGTCTATGTAGCCACCGGGTGCATGCAATGTCAAACCAACTCTAGTGAATGTCAATGTGGTATTCGTGTTAGTGGCCGTTGTATCCTGACTGAGTGTAAACGCAGTTGAGTTATTGATAGCACTTACAAATGCGCCCGAAGGTATCCCAGTCCCTGAAACTTCCATTCCCACTGCTAAGGAAGAAGTGCTATCCATCGTGATGTGCCTCACACTTGTGGTTGAGCCATCACTAAGACCGCTAGTGTGGTTGGTATCACAGGTAGCGTCTGTGAAAGTCCCTATTTGAGCATCAATCAAATCATAGATAGTAGTAGCAGCTCCACCAGTGCCGATGGCTGTGTCCCCGGCTGGCACGGTCTTCTCTACCATTAGACAAGCAACATTGTTTTCTGTTGCCATGCTAGCGCCACTCAAGTCTATGGCGTTGTAGTGTATCTCAACATAAGGGGACATGTTGTAGTCAGAACCTGAGAGAGCTGGTACGTTTAGGATTGCCACCCTGCTGGTCTTGCTTGGTCTTAAATGATGAGTTCTTACAGTCGAGTCTAGTGTTGCACCCTTGTCATGTATTGGTGCTTTTAGGAAGAAAGGAGTGAAGTCAAATTTAGTTCCACCTATTGCTATGAGCTTTCTCGTCCCATTAGCCGTGCTACCAGTGCTTTGATGGGAGTTGTAGATTGTGTTCACAGTGGTGCTACTGACTACCCTATTGACTGTGAACTGACCTACGTTTCTTAGAATACTTACTTCTGTGTTTACGGGCAACTGCTCTGCTATACCTTGTTGTGAGTCAACATAGAGTGCTTTGTATTTATCAGCCACGCCATTGATTTCCATATCTATTATTTCCTCATTTGGCTTTGGTAGCATCCTGAGATAGTGGTGACCATCAACATGATTGAGAGTGTGACGCCCGGAATGACCAATTGATAACTCAGTCGATATGGTAGTGGGCCAAGTCACTGCGTAGGGATTGTTCGGTGAATCAGTGCTAATCGCCATTTGTGAGGAGTAAACAAAACCATGTTGTCCCAAAGGTCCTTCGTCTATAACCATCTGACCAGTTCTATCGATGGCCTTTGAGGAATAGTGTGGAGGCTGGTACGGTTTACCTGTACCAGAGTCTAACAAGAGGTCAGCCCCTATCACAACGAATTGAACCCCACTAGCGTGGTCATGGAGCAAGCCCCTCTGACCACTGCTGGCTGTGTTGTAGTCAAGATGTATGCTGGCTACAGTCAAAGCGCCTGTGCCTACGTTTATGCTCTGTAGTCTGACTCTCTCAGGGGGAAGGCTAGTAGGTGCTTGCGTAAGGTCATTTACACCGACTGGCTTCAGAAGTAGATTGTATGGAACATGAGCCACATCGTGTTGGGTAACTCCGGATGATGTGCTTTGCAGGACCTTGTAGTTGCCGCTTGTGTATGGTGAAGATGTGAAAGTGATAGTGCCACTTGTGACAGATGACCCTGTGAGTTTTGTCGCTAATGCAGCAGCCTCAGTTGTGCTTATGGAAATGCTAGTGGCACCGGATGATGCCGAAGATACAAGTGTATACACATCATCATACGTCGTTATAGGTTCCTCAAATCTATAGAGCAACATAGTGGAGGCTCTTCTTAGTGGGGCAGTTCTAGCAGTAAAGTCTGGATTGAAGTCATTGGTTATGTGTACAGCCTCTATTACTCCCCTATACTCACCACCCTTGCCACCAATGTAGAGATTCTCACTACTAGTAGCTAATTTCAAGGATTTGTCCTTCATAATTTTTCTAGCCATTAGAACTCCATTGACATAAAGCTCTATCCTACCAGAACGATACGTAGCTACAACATTTACGAGTGGTCTGTGATTTCTATTCAAGCCACTGTCCTTAGTATCGAACATACCGTTTTGCTCACTCAATGGGTATATCGCACCAGTGTACCTAGTACCATTATGACTCCCAGTTGTAATTGTGTGAGATTCCACTGCCTCGCCATTGGTCAGTTCTATCGTGAAAGTCGCTGGAGCGGCTTCGTGTATCTTGCCAACTGAAAGCTTGTACTGTCCACTCTTCTCAAGGACAGTACCTCCTTGGTCTGGCATAAGCCAAGTTTCGATTGTAATCTCCTCGTTGAAAAGCCCTGATGTTATGGACTCGGAACCACCTCTGGGTTCTGGATTGAGAAGACCCCTGATATCTTCTTGACCTTCTGGATTTGTTTTTCCAATGCTTGAGAAATGACCTTGTGGAACTACTATGCTATCGCTAACGCCATCAAAGAAAAACGCATGATTTCTTCTCCCCAGCACAGTCATAAAATCACAGCATCGCATCAGCAGGTAGGAAAGTCATTGTATAGTTGTAAATGGCCTCACCAGCATCATATATTATGTCCATAGACGAGATGCCTCCTTGGATGCCCGTGAAGTCATTTGTCTCATCAAACTCAACTCCTGCGGGTTTTGCATTTGTGGAGTCCTTCTCATTTTTGTTGAAGAAACCAGTGGGCATGAAGAAGTTCTTGGCAGTGTACTCATTGTTACCGGCTTCTATTTTACTGTTGTAGGGAATTTGTATTCCTACTATGTAATCGCTACCAGAGCCACCGATGAATCTGTTTCTATCTTCCACGGCTTGTTTACCAAAAAGAAAGAGGAAATCAGGCATGGCATCATAAGCCACTTTCCTAAGCGTTCTGCTACTGTTATTGACTATGGAATACAAATCTTGAGCCTTGTCCCCTGCTGATTTCTGTTCAGCATCTCTGCCTCCCGAAAATTTCTCTACTTGTGGTGGGAGGAAAAAATATCCTGTGGAGAAGCTAGGAGTGGACTTGTTATTTCCCGCTTTTCCATTAGATACTTGCTTAATCAAGACGCCTGAGTTAGTTTGAGAATTGCCATCCCTATCCAATGCGTCGTATAGTGAGGCCGTGTAGAGTGAGGAGTGCTGGTCGTTTATTGCTGAACTAACAGCATTAGCTAACTGCAATGCAGTTGTACTAGCAACATTCACTTTTAGAACATTAGTAGATGAATTATAACCAGTAGTGGCAGTATTGTCCTCTGTAAAAACAATACTAGAAAGCGTCCCGCTTGTTGATTTTAAGACTAGGGTAGGAGAGTCTGTAAGTGAGAAAAAAGCGCCTAAATTACTAGAAGAGACGAAGCTTTGTTTTGCCGTATTGACATTGAAATTTATCTTAGCTTCAGCAGCGGCTGCTCCTGTGGCTTGAGTATCATCGGAGAAGAAACCATCTATTCTGATTATGGCTTTGTTTATGTTCAAGTCTAAGGCAAGGCGCTGACTGCCAGCGAAGGGCATTGAGTTCGGCCCAAATTCTCTTTCAGTAGACAGTGCTATCTGAGTGGCATTCAGGGATATCAAACCGCCGTCCTCACGAACCAAACGGATTGGCGTCCCAGTAGCCATTAGAACAAGCCCCCGCTACCCGGCAAAATGCCTAATCTTCTCTGGAACTGCTTCGACATCTCGTTAGCTATTTCTCCGGCTAGTTTTCTCTTATCCAATTTGTCCGTTATACCGCTCAAATTCTGTGTTATGGTAAAACTAAAATTAGGATTATTGGATGCCGTTTGATATGCTCCACCAGCAGCTGTAATCGCCTTCACAGGGGAGGCTATGAAGTCTGGAGCTAAATTGGTCACTACATCGGTGAGGCTGAAGTCCTTGATATTGTCAATAAGAGATTTAATATCTTCTAGTTCGTTTCTTAGAATGGTAAATGGGTTTACTAGATTGAAAGTAGGTATGCTCAGATTTGAGAGTGTATCGACTATTGGCTTTATGAGTGTGTCATACAAATCCGCTATGATGTCAAAAGCAGTGGTAGCTGCACCAGAGGCTATGCTGAAAGCAGCACTAAATGCACCACCTATACCAGTGACTAAACCAGATAAGACGCTGATTCCAAGATTGCCTGTTTGAGTCAATCTATTGACTTCGACGAGAGCGTTTCTAAGTGTTAGTAACGCTACCATCAGAACTCCTCCGAGTTTAGGAAGGAGTAGTCGAGTGTAATGGTTTCGTTACCAGTCTTGCTTTCCAAGGCTTGTCTAGCTCTTTCTTTGTTGTCACGGTCCTGCATGGCAAGAGCCCAAGTGAGTGATTGCTGGAAAACTGGTATGCTCATTTCTAAAACCTCTGCTATCGATATGCCATAATGTTTCGCTACGAAATAGGCGAACAACTGATTTTGAAGAACCAATGCGTCTTTACCAGTGTAGTTCTTCTGCTCCAGATACTTCTGAATCCTCAGTTGTTCGCTTTCGTAAAACCCCCTTGCATCGCCTCCGCCAGCTCAGTGGGCTTGGGAAGTATAGAGGATAATTGCTCACCAATGTAAGCATTTACGTCGCTCAACTCATCTGGTGTCATTGAGGGGTTGGTTCTCAATACCCAATGTCTGAAAGCGTATCTCCAGTACCCTTCCAAATCTAAGCTGGCCGTACCGTCATTCTCCATCTTAAACATAGTTTGAGCGGCGTTCTGCATGTCAAGGAATGTAACATCACGAGTCCACACCTCCATTTTCAAATCGGGATTGTCCCGACTGGCGCTCAATACGTGTTTTTGTTCATTCCTCTTCGTCAATAATATCTCCTTGTCTGCTATCTGCATTTTCATCACCTGTGGTTACAGCCTCTTCCGAGGGGGCATCCGACTCTGCATCTACAGCCTCTTCCGAGGGGGCATCAGCTTCGTCTGTTGCGGCGTTTTCCATGATACCATCATCGTATCGGTTGAGTCTGAGGACAACCTCGGACTTAGTACCTCTAACGGTGATGTCACGCTCCTTGCACACTTCGCGCAATTCACGTACTGTCATGGAATTGTAATCTGTTAAAGCAACGAATGGTTGCTCAACTGGAATAACTACTGTTTCTTTTTCAGGCTCAGGTTCTGGAGGGACTACTTCCTCAACAACCTCCAAAGGAGCTTCTTCAGTCTCCTCCTCCTGTATTTCCTCGTGTACCTCGTCAATAACCTCTTCCTCGTCTTCAAGTGAGGACTCGATACCATCATTCTCTTCGACAACTTCTTTTTTCTTAAGTGAGTCTAAGGCAGCTTCTACCCAAGGCGGAGTTTCTATCAAATCTAACATTAGAGCATCAATCTGTTTTCTTGATGTTCTTCCTTCGATTACGACATTTCTACCCAGTATTTCGTTTAACCAATCAACGTAACCCGATGCACCTAGCTTTCGGAACTTCCATTTTCTGGTTCCAGCTCTTGGTAACATGTTTTCTCCTAATAGTGAAACACTGTGTCTTGGGTGAAGACCCTCAGTGTCTTTGGCATAATCTTGAGTTTTGAACGGAGTGGTCCCTTGTCATCAGGTATGGGTAGAGGAGCCTCAGTGATGAAGTAGTCATCCATCACTATATCCATGCTCTCTCTACCAGAGGAAGCTTCAGCCCCTTGCTTAGTGAAGGATAGTCTAACGAATTTAGTGGTATCATCAAAGCTCTCCACTGCTCTTCTCATTTGATGATACAGAGTGGGGTCGTCAACTATTATCTCCATATCTAGCTCGTACTCAGTTTTGCCCTCTATGGCTAGACTGGCATTTCTAGCACCACCAAACGGTATCTGGTCCGTGGCTGCATTGGCTATGTTATTACCAGATATGGTGTAATGCTGTGCTACCCCAGTCTTGCCCTTCAAATCGAAGGACACTACTTGTCCAAGAGTTACACCACCGAGTTGTATGATGCCATTGTAGAACATGAAGGGCTTCTGGGTTCTCTTGCCTATACCAGCTATCCTCCTAGCTAACTCAGTATTAGCCACATCCTCAAATATTCTGTGCGGATTGTACCTATCACCCTTGTTGCTACTCTCAAGCCTACCAGTGTCCGTGTAGCAAAGCGCCGCATCGAATCCAAGATTGAGCTTGACGGCGGCATCTGTATCAGCAGTCATTGAGAACTCCTTGACTTTACAACCACGGAAGACACGAGTGAGTTGTTTGGCATCACTAGCACCACCATCGACAGTTTCGCCCGTAGTACCGTCATCATCCTGATTGTCCCTTCTCCTAACACTGACCTCCAAAGCAAAGGACGGAACTTCTGATTTTGAGAAAAGGACCCTGTTTACGGGGTCAGCTATCGTACCATAGGTGCTTTCTGCCGTACTCATTATCGGAGCTTTTGTGGTAGCGCTGTCGTATGCGGCGAATCCTATTGTCGTATTGTCTGCATGTGAGAAATCCAAGGGACCATCCAGCCATATGTAGTGCGTTCCAGTAGAGCCATTATGTCTTATTGCTGCTATTCTCCTCACTTCGTATTTTCTGGCTTGTGTTACTAGGTCTTCTGGTCCGATACTAGTTGAAGAGCCATATGTCACGGGGCTTGAGCCAACGTCCTTGTGTAGATGTAGAGCTACTGTATCAGTGTCGTTTATGTAAACATAATCCCCAGCGGCAACAGTATCACCACTAGGAAGTGTCGGTGCACTAGTGCTACCACCATATTGAATAAAATTAGCACCGACATTAACTGCACCAGCTACACTGTAAGTGGAAGTAGGTGGTGGGTCATCAAGACGAACTGCCTCTTGTCCCAAAGCGTAGTAGAGCCATCTAGCATTGTGCATAGCCGTTTCAAAAGCCCCACCGACGTTGGTGAATCTACCGGGCACTTGCACCGCTACGTCCCTACCCAAGCCGACCACATGCATTCTCTTGAGGTCAACTTTAGTCTCAGGTAGCGATATGGTATTGATTAAACCAGCAAACTGGTCAGTGAGAACTGATTCTGAGGATGCATTAGCGTTGGCTGCGTAAACAGAATCCACATCTAAAGTAGGAGTCTTGAATGGCATAATGTGAATTGTCCCGTTAGTGGTATCCACAGTCGTACAAGTATCAGCTTGGGCACTCAACATCTTAGGTGTGATTTTCAAATCAGTGTAATCTGTGCCACGAGCGTCTGATACTATCGTGTATCTTCTACCGTCCTCAGAAAAATTGTCCCTTGAGTTGAAATTACCGGCTAAACCTGAGAAAACAAGCTCTGAGCCGACAAGCATACCTAATGGGTAAACAATCACACCGCTTTCTACTGGAGTATCGGTTGCTCCTTTCTGCAATCTTATGGTGGTAGTATCTTCACTTTCACTTTCAGCCTGAATCTTAAAGTGAAAACGAAGACCAGAACCTAAGCTTCCATTATTATCATAATCGGATTTCAGAGTGAGCCCAGACTCGTGCCCGAACGATATTTCTGTCAGGTCACCCTTATACACTGTAGACGGCATGCTCTCTCTCACCTCATGGGATTAGTTCCGCAAAGATAATCACTTCTATCTGGAAGGTCATTCTGAACAGTTTTTTGCTTCTATCAGACAAATCCGTGCGGGTTTTGTAAACGAGTCTGTCGAAGTTTGTGCCGTCCCCCTTTCTCTTTGTATGGATTAATCTTCTTACCTCATTTTCTATTTTCTTCAGTCTCTCACGACTGTGCGTTGTCCTAGCATCAACTGTTATGTTTATTCTAGTAGTGACGAAATCGAAAAGCAACTCAGGTAGTTCCTCGTTATGTGCAGTCTCAAAGACCAATACGAAGTCCGACTTGTTCAAATCCAATCTCTTGCCTCTTTCCGCATCGGTGCTAGCTATGTCTACGACTATCGGTTTGATATTGTCAGTGTTGCCACGATTCCAAGAGCCTGAGAGCAAATCAACTACAACATCGATTCCTTCTTTGAAGGTAGCTACCATTACATCTCCCTCCTAGATTTCCTAGTTATTTTATCCTTATCTGGTAGTATCTTACCAGCAACATTGTGCATCATATTCTCAAAGAGAATTGGTGATTCTGTCATCATTCTCTTATCTACATTGTCAAGCACTTTGTCCATCTCTTCCTCGGAGACAGGATTGTTCATCGATGTGAAAAAACCATCATCGGTTTCTTTGTAGGCATATACTCCCAACTCTTGTCTTAACACCATCTCTCTGTACCCTTTAGTGACATCATCATCGTTGTAAAGTACAACTTGACTGATTTCTTCTTGGATGTCATTGTTCTTGAAAGCACTGTCCAACTCTTCATGAAGAGAGTCTATCGTTACTCTTGCGAAGTCCCTATCACTCAAAGGCTACCACCTCGACATATCGAGGGAGCATTCTATCGATATCCTGCCTATAGAGCTGTATTTTTGATGTCAAATCGACGTTCTGAGTGCCTTCTGGTATCAACACACTTCTATCATCACTCATCAGTATATCGATGGCAACCATCTTTGTGCAGATATCTTCGATGGCCTTCTCAAGATATCTCTCACCATAGACGTAGGAAACCTTGACAGCGTTCCACTCAAAGAAAGGATATGAATTATTGAAGTAGACTATACCCATCTCGTGGTCCAACCAGTAATCCCTGAGTCTACCTCTGTCTCCACTGGCGCTTCCACCCTGCAAGTCCACTTGCATGATGTGCTGTGTTAGAGTGCCCGCTATGTCTGATAGAGCCGACCCGACCACTATCACACACCCAGTGAAAGTAGTGTCAGTCTTTCCAGTGTAACGGAAGACATCACCACTAGAGTCAACAACCACACCTGCATCAACGAAACCATTGGTGCTATCTACAGTTATAGTGGTGCTAAGAAGACCACTGAAAGTTGCTGTTTTTATTGCTGTCTGCTCTATTGTAACATTGCTATCCGTTGAGACTAAACTACATGATTCACCAGCTTGTGTTGACCTCATACTAGTGATTTTTACTTGACCACTACCATAATCGGAATTGGCTGTAGCTAGAAACTCGTTATTCACAGCTACGTTGGATGTGCTTCCCTCCAAGGTGAATGCTGGACTGAAATCTACTGCTGCTTTGCTGACTCTGTCTTCCTTGTTAATCAGGTCAGCTAGGTTCTGTGCTGTGGTTATAAAGTCAAAATCAGCTCTCCATTGATTAGTGGAAGTGCCCGCCGTAAGCACCGCTGCAGAGCCGTTACCGGGAGACAATACTATTGAGCCAGATATATCTCTAACTGCTTTCGGTATCTTTATTCTAGCTTCAGAAGCTCCTATCTCTCTGTAGTCATCGCCTTGCCAAAGCTCTATTCTGAGCATCTGTTGTACGTTTCTGAAGAGTAAAGGAGTAGTACCCACGTAATCCGTATAGTACCTACGCCTGTATGGTTTGTAGGTATCGAAGTTGATGTACTCAGCAGTCACGAGATTTGGCCTCCATGAGTTATGAGTCATGTTATCTATTTTATCTTGGGACCTCTTGATTAGCTCCTCTACCTTGGACCTCTTCACTCCCCTAGTCCTTCCATTTGTGAAAGAAGCTAGATTTTGGACATATGTATTATCAGCGGATTGATAATCAGAGGCTGTTACAGTGGACGAAAAATTAAGATTAACGCCATTTACTGAAGTAGTGATTGAGGAAATAGTTCTCTCTATGCCAAGGGGGTCAGCGTCACTGTATATGAGTATGGTATCGTCTACCGAGAATCCTATGTTACGGAAGTCAGCGCCCGTAACGTAGACGCCATCTGAGTCTGAGTCATTAGATACCGCTACTGCCTCTTGTGGCCCTATCTCAAGCAAATCGGCTACTTTCTGAGCAGTAGTGTAAACTATCGCATCTGGGTCTAGGGGCCTTGTCTCTGCCTCACCGGGACTGAAAACCTGTGGCATTATTGACCAGCTCCTTCTTGTCGTCTAAAGTTATTCATCATCTGGTCATATATATCAGCTATTACATCAGCAGAGCCAGCCCCTTGAGATGAAGGACTGGGCTCAGGCATGTTTGGTTGTAATGCCCCCACATCAGGGTAAGCTTCTGCTATTCTTGCCCTTCGCTCATCAGTAAGCCCATCGCTCGGCGCAGGTGTTGGTTCAGGCGCAAAGAATTCTTCTGTCCTCGCTTGTCTCTCATCGAAACGTCTGTCAGATTGTTCTTGTGCTAATTGTGCGGGCTCCTTTACTTTCTCTTGAACAGGTCTGGAAACCCTCACTGGTGGTTTTCTCGTGGGTGGTTTCTCAAATTGGTCTAGTGTCATCTGACCTTGTGGTGGCATAACTGGTGGCTTTTCCTCTGATGGTTTTGGTAGAATTGGATTTCTCGCTAGATTAGCAGCCGCTATATTAGCCGCTGGGGATGCTTCAGGAACATCGAAGCCATATTTTTGTGCAAGAGCATTTCTTATCTTACCCCAAGAATCGTCAGTTCTTTGTTCGGGATTCATAAGACTTAGTAAAGAAAAAGCCTTTTTGTTAATATCCTGCATTCCTTGTGGTTGAAAACCTTCTAGGAGAGCTTTTGACCCTGTTTGAAAGTCTATGTCTTCAGGCAATTTATCCAAATCGGCCATCATTTCCTCTGTGGTAGGTCTGAACAACTCTGCTTGTCTACGCTGCACGTTCAACTCACGCTTTAATTTATCAGCCATAGATTCTGGTTGTATGTTATACTTTTGTGTTAAAACATTTCTTAATTCTTTTTGCTCAGAGTCGGATAAAGCATCGGGGCCCATTTGACTCAACAAACCCGCCATCAAAGAATTGACATCACTTTCACTCTCAGGCGTCTTAGAAGCCAATCTGTTTTTCAAATATTCAATAGGGTCTACTGGTTTCTCAGCGGCCATTTGGTCTGAGGTCAATTGATTATCCAAAGCATCCATTCTACCAGTTTTAGTAGCTCTTGACTCTGCACCAGTTTGTTTGCCTACTTCAGAAGCTGGCTTGGCATAACCCTTGAATTCCCTCATGAA
>TARA_B100001778_G_scaffold72604_1_pt1 | contig 11150 bp, 10 predicted proteins | sample TARA_B100001778 | Tara Oceans TARA_B100001778 (sample SAMEA2623826) | marine metagenome | biome: marine biome (ENVO:00000447); feature: deep chlorophyll maximum layer (ENVO:xxxxxxxx); material: "saline water (ENVO:00002010), including plankton (ENVO:xxxxxxxx)" | depth 40 m
TATTTTCCTTTAAAAAATCAATTGTTTTATCTGTAAATAATTCTACTGAATGTCCCTCATGTTCATATGTTTCTTCATTATCTATTATTTTATTATTATAAAAACTTTTAGTATGCCCATGAGGAAACGTTACCCAATGGTCAAAAGCAGCTGAACTTTCCCATGCTTTGCCTAAATGATATTTACCAATCAAAGCGTTTTTATATCCAGCTTCTTTTAATTTAATTGGGAAGCTGTCAAATTCACCAATAGCGTTCCATTTGTCTGGCCACTGACTTTCAAGATTATCATCAAGCCAGTTATGTATCCCATGGGCTGAGGGCATAAGTCCAGTTAAAACAGAAGCCCTGCAAGGCGAACACATTGCATTAGAGCAATATGCAGATAAATATTTCATTCCATTAAAAGCTAATAAATCAATATTTGGTGTTTTTATTTCATTATTTCCATAACAACCAATAAAGTCTGCAGATTGATTGTCAGACATAAAAAGAAGAATATTGGGTCTTTTATTATTCATAGAATAAAATGAAGATTTTTTAAATTTTTTTCATAACTAATTTTGGTTTTGAAATAAAGTGATGCCAACCTAGCAGGCAAATAGATAAAATTATTCCAACTGAATAAAAAACTTGTAAATTAGAAATGACCAACCCTGCTAAAATTACCCTCAAAATAATTTCAAATGTGCTTAAATCGTTTTTGTCATATCTAGCTAGACAACTCGAAATCAAATATAAAAAAAGTGAAAGACGGGCTAGCAACCAAATTAAAGACAATAGATATATATTACCATCATAACCAGGCAGATAATCTCCAGTGGGAGAATTAGGGTCTATTTGAGCTGCATTTATAACTAGAAGCTCAGGATAAAATGCAAATATAAAAGGAATTATAAACATTACTATTCCAGACTTAACAGCAGAAAATGCTGTAGACATGGGATCTGCTTTTGTTAATGAAGAAGCAGCAAATGCTGCTATTGCGACTGGTGGTGTAATGGCTGAGGCTACTGCGAAGTAGAATATAAACATATGAGCTGTAAAAGTCGCAATCCCTAAACCAACCAGCATTGGTCCCATTAAAAGTGCTACATTTAGATAAGCAGGTACACTTGGCATTCCCATGCCTAAAAGAATTGCCATCCCCATAGTAACGGATAGAGCTATAAAAAGAAAAAAACCATTATTTGCCAATCCTGTATCATAATTTCTAAGCAAGTGTATTATGTCAGTAGCTATAAAGTTTGATAGACCAGTGAAATTGAGACAAAAGTCAATTACTGAAACTGCTAGAAACATCAAGTATAAAGTACTTACCAATATTCCAGCATCAGATAATGCATGAACTAATTTTGAAGGGTTCAACCTAATATTTTTATCTAAAAAGAATAAAACAATAAGTAATGCAGTTGCCCACCAACCCGCAGAACCAGCATCTCCAGCAGAATTTTGGAATAGTTGTAAAAGCCACGGAAGATTATTTGCTCTGCATGAACCATTCTCTATAATTTGTTCAACGCCTAATAAAGTTCCAAAAACTCCACATCCAACTGCTTCTTTTGGTGTAATAAGCATAAATAATATCAATAATATTGGAGCAAATATCATAAGTAAGTTTTTATAATCTTCACCTGTCATGATCATATCTTCAGTTATTTTTCCTATTGGTGTAATTTTTTGTTTCCTTGCCTGGAATACAACAGATAGAAATAAGCAACCAAAATAAGCAATAGCTGGTAATGCAGCGGCAATAATTACTTCACGATATGGAACAACTGTCATTGCCGAAAGTATAAACGCTGCTACTCCCATTACAGGTGGCATTATTTGTCCTCCTGAGGATGCAGATGCCTCCACACCACCAGCAAAAATTTTTGCAAATCCCCGTTTCAACATCATTGGAATTGTAAGTGCACCAGTTGATAAAACATTAACAATAGGGCCACCAGAAATTGTCCCGAACATTGCTGAACTTACAATGGCGGCATGTGCAGGCCCACCCCTCAAGTTTCTAGTCCATAGAAAGGCAATTTTTATAAGTGATTTACCACCGGCTGAAACACCAAAAAGTGACCCTAAAACTATATAAGGGAAAACTGTGTTTATTAAGATATTCATAAAACGACCAAGAAGACCTTGTCCATTGCTGACTAGTATTTCTCTAACAGCCGGTCTTCCATCAGATAAAAGCCTGGGCTCACCACCAATTTTTGTAATAAGATATTTATTGATGTCATCTGCACCATAAAAATACCAAATCATAACTGTTGCAAAAGTGTAGATGGTTACCAACATTGCTACTGCAACCAATGGCAGTCCCCACACTTTTACATTATAAATCAAAAAAATTATAAGTGATGCAGTCATTAATAAAAATATCCAATTACCTAAATGCTTGATACAAGTTGGGTCATCTACTGTTTTTGGCTCTGGCAATCCATATAATAAAGCAAAATCTTTTTCAGCTTGAAGAGATTTAGCAATAAGTTCAGCTCTTTCACCTGTAAATTGATCTATTAAGCATATTGAATCTATCTCAATCACAAAAGCTAATGAGATCAATGCAGCCATCAAAATTAAACTAATGTCCATAAATAGACTAAAAACTCTAACAACAGGTCCTTTGTGTCCATATTCTCGCCAAAATGAATGGTTCAGCGAAACGACTAGCATCATTAAGAAAAAAATTATTGGAAAAAAATATTCGTAGGAAAATTTTCGAAATACAATTCTATCATTACCAGTTACACTATGTATTAGTTCTTCTAATCCAGGTATTGCAGGAATTGTATTAAGCATTCCTACTAACACAATAATAAAAGCTATAGCCTTAGCTATTTGGAGACCAAGATCATTTTTTTTTTCAATTTCTAATACAGGTGAATTTTTGACAGAATTCATTTTTTATTTTTATATTTAAAAAAGATCCGGGAATTTCCCGGATCTTTTAGATTATTTATTTTGCACAATCAGCTACCTTATATCCTGCTTCTTCCCATGCTGCTATAGCGCCTTCGTGGTACTTGACTTTACTTGGGCCACAAAGACCAGCTAACTTTGGGTCCATTTGAGCAAGTCCAATATTTGGAGCGAAGGGGGATTTAGCTTTTAACTTGTCTAAAGTTGCTATGTGAGCAGCAGTAATTGCCTTTGCAAGATCGAAGCTCATATCTTTATGAACTAATTCAACAAAAGCTGTTCCTAGTCCTCTAAAAACACCATCTTCAGAAACCATAGAAACTCCATCACTGTATCCCATATCTTCCCATTTTACTTGAAGAGGAATATTCCCAGGTGCATTAAAAACTTTCTGGTATGCTTCACTTTCAAAAATATCTTTTGGGGTAGAAACAATTTTTACATTTCCAGCAGACTGCATTACAGTAACTCTTGCAGAAGGAAAAGTAAGCGGAACCACAACTCCGTCAACTGACCCATCAACTAAGATATTTGCAAGTTGACCCCAATTAGCCTGAACACCTTTATAGTCGTCTCCTTCCTTGAAACCACTTGCAAGAACAATCGCCTGGCGTGCGTTAACAAGTGCAGCACCTCGAGGCGGTCCGTTGAAAATTGTTTTACCCTTAATATCTTTCCAGCTATTAATGTTTGCACTCTCAAGTGCAAACAAACCAAAACCTCCAGCATTATAAGGATAAAGAGCTCTAACGTTTGCTGCTAGCTCTGCTCCTTTTTCTCCTTGTTTTGCAAAAGGACCTCTCCCTTTATCCAATAAAAAAGGTAAGATAATTGGCATCGCTGACATATCAATTTTTCCTTCGGCAAGTGTCATAAGCGAATTAGTCAAAGTCTGACCTTCTGTAACTTGTAAGTTAGCTACTCCAGCTTCACCAAGAACATCAGATAAGTGCATAATTGTTAGATGAGGCACTCCACCTGGACTTGCTGTATGAGCAGATAAGTTCACTTGTGCATTTGCACTTAATGAACTTAAACCAAGTATTAAAAAAATTGTAAAAATATAATTTTGAATTTTTTTCATTAAATTCCTCCAGATTAAAATATTTTATTTTAGTTATTGTTATACTATTCAATCGTATTTGCAATTAATTTTAAATAGAAATAATATAGTAAAAAACCTTAAGGATAAACTATCTCCATGGAAAAAAAGATTGCTCTAGAGGAACACTTCATGCATCCAGATTTCGTAGATTACTGGGCCAATACAGCAATTAATATTAGCCCAGAACTTTTTGGAAAAGTCCGTAATAAATTAGAAGATTTTGGTGACGAACGGATAAATGAAATGAATAAAATTGGAATAGAAAAGTCAGTATTGTCTCTTGCTGGACCTGGAGTGCAAGCTGAGTATTTCACCAATATTGCTGTAAAAAAGGCGAAATTTTTAAATGATTATTTAGCAGAAAAAATTTCGGGTAATGATAAACGTTATGGTGGATTTGCACATTTAGCTTTGCAGGATCCACGTGCTGCAGCTGATGAGCTAGAGCGTACCACTCGAGATTTGGGTTTCTCTGGTGCTTTGATTAATGGAACTACTAATGGCGCTTATCTCGATGATGATCGTTTTTCTGTGCTTTGGGAAAGAGCATCTGATCTAGATGTACCCATTTATATCCATCCAAATAATCCAGCTGATACACCTGCAATGTATCAAGGTCATTCAGAAATGTGGGGACCTGTTTGGTCTTGGACAGTGGAAACAGGGTCTCATGCTCTTCGCATTCTTTTTAGTGGTGTGTTTGATCGTTACCCAAATGCAAAATTAATTCTTGGCCATATGGGAGAAACTTTACCCTATCAACTATGGCGTTTTGATAGCAGATGGAAAATCTCTAATAGAGGTTCAAAAAAGTTAGAACTAGCACCTTCAGAATATTTTAAAAGAAATTTTTGGTGTACCACTGCAGGTGTTTGTTCTGATGAACCAATGCGTTGTGCGATTGATGCTTTAGGAGTTGAAAGAGTGATGTTCTCAGTTGATTATCCTTTTGAGCGCTCAGAAGAGACTGCCGAATGGATCGAAACCGCTAAACTCAGCATTTCTGAACGTTCATTGGTTTGTTATGAAAATGCTAAGTCGTTACTAAAGCTTTAGTGAATGGAAAAGTCTCTTCATAAAAAAATTATTGTAACAACACTTGGGACTGGTACACCAATTTTAAACCCAAAAAGAGCAAGCCAGAGTATTTTAGTAGAAGCAGCAGGCCACCGTTTGCTTTTTGATACTGGTAGAAATATAGCAACAAGATTAGTGCAAGCTAAGGTAAAGCCATCTTCAGTTGAGCAGGTCTTTTTTACACACTTCCATTCAGACCACACAGTAGGATTTGCAGACTTTTGGTTAAGTTCTTGGATACCAGCAGGTGGTGCACGTACATCACCGCTAAACGTTTCTGGTCCGTCAGGGACATTTAATTTAATAGAAGGACACCGTATAGCATTTAGTGATGATATAAAGATTAGAGCTAAGGACCAGGGACTGCCTAAAAGTGGTGTGGAAATAAATGTAAAAGAGTTTGATGAATGTGGTATAGTATTTGATCAAGATGGCATCGTTGTAACATCCTTTGAAGTAGATCATGGAGAAGCAATTAAACCAAACTGGGGCTATAAGATTGAATATTCTGGTCAAAAAGTTGTTATTAGTGGGGACTCAAAAAATGACAATCGAGTATCACAAATAGCAAAAGGAGCTGACTTGCTTTTTCATTCACTTGGAACAGCTCGAAAAGAAATACAAGAATATGATGATGTTGCGGCAATTCTTCAACACCACACCACTCCTTCAGAAGCAGCAAATATTTTTACTCTTTCAAAGCCAAAACTTGCAGTTTTAGTTCATATGGTTTTGCTTGGCAAACCAAACTTTCCTCCTATGTCTGCAGAGGAGGTGTTGAAAGCTATTCAAGAAATTTATGATGGGCCAATCACTATCGCAGAAGATTTAATGAGGTTTGAGATAGGTGAGAAAGTTAAAGTGTTTCCTTATTATAGTTAATTTTACACATTTGTTACATAAAAGTTATTACTTATCTCCTAAAATTCTATCAATAATTTAAAAGATTTTAAGGCTTACCCTCTATTTTATAACAAATATTCAATAGTTGTTAACCATATTTCTTAAAAAACCTTTCCTTTAATTTGAAGATAGTATAGACGCTAGATGCATACTTTGAAGAGCTAATCTGTTAGCAGCAACAATGTCTCCAAATTTTGCAATTAATACAGGGCTGATCATATATAATCCTATGTTTGGACTTCTATCAGTTGATAAAACTCTATGATTTTCATCTACCTCTAAGGCTTCTTTAAAAGTATCAGGAATACCAATTTTAGAATTAATTAGTTGCTCATTCAAGTTATCTTTCCCTTTTCCTGAACAATTTATAATTATATCTGAATTTATCGATTTTCCGTTATTTAACAAAAGACTAAAAGAATTTTTTTTCTGAATTATATTTTTAGCGTACCCATTAGAAATTATTAATTGCTGTTTGTTTTTTAATTCTTTCAGAGCTTTTATTGATTGAGGAGAAGCTCTATATCGCAATCTTGACCAAGTCGAATTTAATTTTTTCTTTAATGCAAATTTTCCTTTATTTGGTAATTTATTCCAGTTATGACTAATATCTATTCTTAATTCTTCCCATGCTGATTGCCATTTTGAACTCTCTAGAGGTTCAGATGGTAAATAATTTTTCATAAAGTTTAAGAATTTAGAAGGAAGTAAATTTTCTTCATTTCCATTTGGCCAAATAGGTGTATTTTTCCTTGTCCAAAATGCTTGAGGAGGAGGAAAGTTTCCACTTGGTGAAACAATATTTATTTCTCCATCATGGTTGTAAGATTTGAGACTGGCTAAACAATCTAAAGCAGTTAGACCAGATCCAATTATTGAAATATTATCATTTTTTTTAAGTTTCTTTATCCATTGACCATCCCAAGGATTTTCTATTAAACTTTCAGTTTTTATAAGACTTTCTCTCTTTATAGGAAATGGCCATTGTGGAGATGGATTACCTGTAGCAAGAATTATATTTTTGGAATGTAATTCTTTTTCATTGCTTAATATAGATACCCAGGAACCATCGTTATTTTTATTAATTTTTTTTATGACTTCTTTTTCATGGCAAAGCTCACCACTCTCTAAGTATTTTCTCAATTTTGAATAAATAAATCTTCCAAAGTCACTGCGCTTATAGAAATTTCCAGCTGAATGTAAAGCATCATTATCAATAATTTCTTTCTTAGCCCAATTTGTAAACTCTGATTTTTTTTCTGGATAAATCCACATTATTTCAGATCGAACATTTAGGCGATACTCATCATTAGGGCAATTAAAGGCATTCCCCTGTCCCAATTTAGTGGGTCCAATAACAGTTATTTTTTTTGGATTAATTCCAGTATCAATTAGGTGAATACATATAACAGATGCTGTAAAACCACTTCCTACGATTAGATATTCAATCATTGAATTAGTATAAAAGTTTTAATTTAAAGAAATGTCTGTAGCAGTTATTTCTGAGTCATAATTATAGACATATATCCCTGAGAAATCACTTTGTTTAAAAACAAAGGTCTTCTTTAAATCTTGAAAAAACTCTTTTGAATTTACTTCAAACTTATTTAAGTCTTCACCTGTCTCAAATTTTAAATTTATTGAAATGCTTCCACATTTACCAATTGAAATATTTAAAGATCTAATGTTAAAAGGCACAATTTTTTTACCTAATTTTTCAGAACAAAACGTAGCAGCAACTTTTGCTTCACTGAGACCTGGGAATTTAAAATTGTATACTTTTGCAAACATAATTTACTTTATAGTTGATAACATGTCGTCAATTAATGATTGAGCAGCTTCACCAGCTATTTTAATTTTCTTCATAGGCTTTACATCTAGTTTCATTGATGACTGAAGTTCTAAACCTTTCGATGCCATTATAACATTACCTTTACTATCTAATTTACATACACCATTTTTTATAAGATTAGAGGCTTGGGCTTTATCAATTGAAACATCAGAAATTATTGAAATAAACATTTTAAAATCATTAATGGTAAGATTTTCATCATATTTTTGAAAACTTATTAGAGCCTCTAAAATTTTTTGTGAAGTGATTTCTTTTTGAGCTACCTGAGAATCAATTAGAAGTGCTATATTTGATGTAATTTTTTTTACTAATGAAATTTGATTTTCATTTAATGCTTTGGGATTTCTATTCATTAAACACAAAGTTCCAAGCGCAAAATTATCTTTATTTGTTACTGGAAAACCAGCATAGCCATACCATTCAGCAGTTCCTTTTAAAAACTCTGGATGATTCTTCCAGATTGGATCTTTACTCATATCTTTCATAAGTAAAGGCTCAGTGTCTAATAATACGTATGAACAAATATTATTCTCGTGTCTCAAACCTTTACTGCCAGGTTCCTCATCATCTCCTCCAACTTTTGCTATGCTACATTGCATTTCAGCATCAAATAAGCTGAAGGATGCATATTCAAAACCAGTTATATCTTTTGCTAATTCACAGTAAACCTGAAATGCAGTATTGTCAGGAGCATCTATAAGACCTGTCTTTATAACAGCTTTTACTCTTTGATCTTCATTTGCTGGTCTTGGTGCTAACTTAGTACTCATATTACCTTACCTAAGATGACTTCTATAATTACATAATTATCTATTTTTTTTTTAATTTCAAGATAAGATTTTCAGTCGTAAAAAGAAAAAATTTTCATATATTTAGAGTTTGCGTTGTAGTTTTTTATAAATTAAATTAAGTGATTTAGTTATGAAAAAGACAGAACGAGTAAATTATATAATTTCTTTTTTAGAGGGCCTTTATCCTGAAACACCTGTTCCATTATTAAATAGAAACCATTTTGAACTTTTAGTCGCTGTCTTACTAAGTGCTCAATGCACAGATGAAAGAGTTAATCAGGTAACGCCAAAACTTTTTTCTTTAGCTGACAATCCTTTGTCAATGAGTAAAATTCCAATAGAAGATATATATAAGATAATTAGGCCATGTGGTTTAGCGCCACAAAAATCAAAAGCTATTTCTAACTTATCAAAGATTTTAATCACCAAACATGATGGAAATGTTCCATCTAACTTTGAAAGTTTAGAGGCTCTTCCTGGAGTTGGACATAAAACAGCAAGCGTTGTAATGTCCCAAGGTTTTGGCTATCCCGCTTTTCCGATTGACACTCACATTCATCGACTAGCTCAAAGATGGGGACTTACAAATGGAAAAAATGTAACACAAACAGAAAAAGATTTAAAAAAACTTTTCCCTGAAAAACTTTGGAATAAACTTCACTTACAAATAATATTTTATGGAAGAGAATACTGCACAGCGAGAGGATGCAATGGGACTATTTGTAAGATTTGTAAAACTTGTTATCCTAAAAGAGTTAACCCTATAAAGACTAAAAAGTAATTTATTTTAAAGTGGCAAGAGCTCTTATATGATCTGGAGAAGTACCACAGCATCCCCCAATTATTTGGGCACCTAATGCAAACCAACCATTAGCTTTCTCTTTAAATTTTTCAGGTTCAATAACAGAATCAAATATCCAATTAGGAGATATCCATCCCCCAGTATCCGGATAAGATAAAATTGGCCCATTAAAGTTAGCTTTAATCATCTTTATACATTCTCCTAAAATATCTTCAGATGTATGCATAATCCCCCAAGCATCAAAATTATATTCTTTTGAAATTGCAATCATTTCAGAAAAAGGAACTACAGTTTCATCTGTTAGGCTTAATATTTCTCCTTTATCTGATTTTCTGCAAGAAAAGCAAACCCAAATAGGAATATTTAATTTTTTAACAATGTCAAAAATTATTTTCATTCGTTCTGGCCGGTACATCATTTCTAATAAAATTATATCACAACCATTATTGGTTAGTAATAAAGCCATTTCTTCAGTTGCTTCTTGAAGTTCAAGTTTTGAGACTTGGATAGATGCATTAGATTTAGTATCACCATCTGCTATAGGATATCTGTGAGAGATAGATCCAGCAATAATGACATCTTTGTAACCAGTTTCTTCTCGAGCTTTTAATGCTGAATTTACTGCCTTTAGGTTAATCTCCTCAAATCTTTTTTCGAAACCTGCTGACTTCAGCATTATTCTACTGGATGCGTATGTATTAGTTGTAATAATCTGAGATCCAGCACGAATATAATCCGTGTGTACTTGTTTAAGGATATTATCTTGTAAAGATGCTGTGCCACACCATGATCCATCCATCACAATACCTCTTTTTTGTAATTCTGTCCCAATCGCACCATCATGAATTATCAATTCATTTTTTTTAAGTTTTTCTACGATTTTTAAATATCTTTCACTCATAAACGAACTTATTAATTTTTTGAAATATTAATGAAATGTTTACTAGTTATGCAAATTAGTTCAATAAGTAATTCTACTTCTGTAAATAGAAATAAAATTATGAGTAAGAAAACAAAGTTTATTGTACCAAAAATGTATCGAGCAAACAGATGGTTTATTCTTCCTTTAATTGGGCAGTTTCTTCAATATTTTTCTGGTTGGAAAATAGAAGGAACATTACCTGACATTAATAAAATTGTTATAGTTTGTGCTCCACATACATCAAACTGGGATTTCATTATAGGAATGATGATGGTTCTTTCTATTGATATAAGAGTTAACTTTCTAGCAAAAAAATCAATATTTGTTCCTATTTTTAAAATTATATTAAATAAACTTGGTGGTATTCCAGTTGATAGAGAGAATCCTGAGCTTTTAGTAGAAAAAATAGGGGATTACTCTAAAAATAATAAAGGGTTTTTAATTGCTGTAACACCTGAAGGAACCAGAAAAAAAGTAACAAAATGGAAAACAGGTTTTCTTAGAATAGCAAAGATATCTGACTCAATTATTATTCCTCTTGGAATTGATTATCCATCAAAAACCTTTACTCTGTGTAAAAAATTTAGTCCAACTGGTGATAATGAAAAAGATATTTTGTCTTTTAAATTTATTTTAAAGGACTTTAAAGGTCGACATCCAGATAGACATTAAGAATTAATAAGTTTTACCATCTTAAACTCATGCAACTTAAACCTGCGTCAACTTTAGATATTTCGCTTACATTAACTAACTTTACTTTATAGTTTTTAGCTAATA
>TARA_B100001778_G_scaffold332080_1_pt1 | contig 11142 bp, 9 predicted proteins | sample TARA_B100001778 | Tara Oceans TARA_B100001778 (sample SAMEA2623826) | marine metagenome | biome: marine biome (ENVO:00000447); feature: deep chlorophyll maximum layer (ENVO:xxxxxxxx); material: "saline water (ENVO:00002010), including plankton (ENVO:xxxxxxxx)" | depth 40 m
GAAATGGGCATAGATAGATATGCAGATGATGAGTTGGATTCAGAATCCTTCGGTGCTGAAGTTTTATCCATTGTTAATCCTTCTGGGAGGTCAGAGAACGATGACCCAAGAAAGTTGTATGTCAGCATCGGATTCCGAGATGGTGAGATATATCGAGGTTATGTGGAATTGGACTCGGAGTATGAAATGGATGAAGAAGGCTACGAAAGGAAAAAAGCAAAATCCTTCGGGGCTGAATTAGAATCTGGTGAAGCAGCCCTTCGTATCGTTGTATCTGAGGGTCAATTAAGTGTTTATCACGATGCTTCTAACCATCTTCTGATGAGAAGGCCGATTTACGCGGGCGAATGGGATAAAATCATGGCTTCTTTAAATGCGGCAGAATCCTTCGGTGCGGAAATGGATGGTAAAAAATTGATTGCTTCAAGTTATGATTTGGCTGATGGTTCAATGATGGTAGGGGTTGGAACTGAAACTCTGGATGTTGATGACCCTGACTTCATGGAAATGATGATTGATGAAGACGGTAAAATCAAATACTTCACCTTACCTATTGGATTAGACAAGTGGGAAAGGTCATACCGCATTAAACCCACTCATTACGGAAAGATGAAAACTCAAAATGAAACTAATGAATCAGCAGGTGGAGATTTCATTAGAACCGATGGGGAAGGGAAATATGCAGAATCCTTCGGGGCTGAATTTGCGGGCTATGAAGACCCTATCAGCGAGCGACAAAGATACCGCATCAGGAAACTCGGAGGCAGGATTGACAAGGCCATGACTCGTTCAGACGCATCCAAATACATTAAATCTTTAATGGCTATGCCTCTCCACGCGGAAACCACCGACTGTTCTGCGTGTCAAGGATGGGGTTGGAACGAGGAATTAGATATGGTTTGCGATGCAGACGGATGTATCGGTGGTTGGGTAGTTCCTAAGAAACCGAGTCTTTTAGAGCGTGGTCTGGAATTAGGAGCAGGAATGGGAATGGGCATGGCTGGTGTAGCCATCCTGTTTGGCTTAGTAGGTGGAACAGTTGGTTTCGCCGCAGAAACACGGAAGAAAAGGAGGGATTAAAACTATGAAATTCGGAGGGATAATGGCGACAGACGCTATGAAGAAACAAGAGGATAAAAGAGTGAAGGATTTATCTAAAACAACGGCTCGATTCACACGCCGAGATAAAGATGTGGCTCAGGAGTGTCCAGAGTGCGAGGGTTTCGGGTATCACTTTAACAATGACACCTCATTGGGAGAGCATTGTTCCAACTGCGTCAAAGGATGGGAGATGGTGGAAACCTTCGGAAGATACACACCTCAGATTGCTTCCCGATTTTTAGAAGACTCCGAAGACAAGGAAACCTTTAACGAGGGTGTTAAACTCGGAGCAGGTGTAGCCGTAGGATTCTCGCTGGTTTCCATCGGCATCGGTTTAACCGCAGGTGTTTTAGGTTTAATCTATGAAAGGGTCACAGGAGAGTAAGGAGGCAAATTAGGGAGTGATTATTATGATACCACTACCACCAGCCTTGTTTCAATTAGCATTATCATGGGTGACGGCGGCAACAGAGGTGAATAGAATGGTAAATCGAAGCGGTAAGTTCTTTGAAATAGACCATTTGTTGCCTCTTGAGGAGCAAGACCGCCCTCGCGGGGTCATCACATTTGACAAAGGGGTTCAATCTTACGAGGACTTTGCAGACGATGAGATTCGCAAGTATCACCAACACGGTTCAGTCAGTCCTTTAATGTCTGTTATCGGCAGGACAGGGAAAACGGCTCAAGATTTTAATCTGGCGGCAGAGAGTGACCCTCGTATCGTCAATCCCGTTTCCATTAAACCAGAGGGAACTGCTTCCTCCGCAGGAATGACCCCTGAAAACTTCGGTCAAACCCCTAAACCGTCTTTAATCAGCGATGGAAAACTTAACGCTATGGTCACAACGGCTGGAAATGCCTTTCCTGAAACGGAAATAAATATTGCACCAGCCGATTTAATCGGCACAACTACGGTAAATCTCCTCTCGCCCTTTGGAAGATGAAACTAACCTGAAAACCGAGCCTTCTTATAGTCAAACCGACAAGTGAAGGTGATTATCATGTCGAGTGAAGCCTTTTTGAAGAATGCTTTTATTCTTGCCGCCTCTGTCGGAGGTGGTTATTGGCTTGTTTCCCAAGCCGTGAGCAAGGAAATGTTAGCCGAGCACAGCGACCACAGCGATTCGGACGAACCTACTTCAGATGTTTTCCCTGCTGACAGAGAGAGAATGAAGTATGCGGCTACGGCGGCACAGACCGTTATTCCCTACGCTCTTTACGAAGGGGCGCAAGGTTCTCTTTACCGAGATTTCGTCTTTGACGGACAGGCACATCTTCCTTCGGATGCTCCACTTTACAGCCGACCTGCTTTGACTACTTTAAACTATGATAGAGCCTTCGGTTCTGGCCCTGCTCGTATTTTAGACCTTCCTTACCGAATCCATGAGGGCAATCCTGTGGAACTTTCGGGAACAGCAGTTTCAGGTTCTTACGCTACTCCCGCAGGTGGAGTTCCTGCTGGTGAGTTTAGTGCGGAAGAAGTGCCTGTGTTTTTCTTCCCTGCTGGTCGAGTCCCAAACGGATTGGAAACTTTAACCGAGTTGGATTTAAGCGAACCTCATACCGACAGTTGGAACAAAGTGGGCTACAACAACGAGATGCCTACTTATCCTTTAGTCGAACCCCGCACTAACTCTATCGTTTCAAGTGTGATTGACGATGCTGGCGGAGTGGTGACTCCTGAAGGACAGTATCTTTCTTACGGGCGTGACAGTCCTTTGATTTACTCTCCTTTCACTTTTATGCGGGACACTCCTGATAACGACCGCTACTACTCGGATGGCACAGAAACCAAGTCCCGACATGAGTGGGAACAAGACTACGCTATTTACGGCTACGGCGACCAAAGTATCTCTTTAGCGAGTCGAAGTGGTATGGACAGCCGTATCTTGAGGCGTAGGTAGTATTCTTATAGTTGAACGAATAAATAATAGGTGATTTAAATGGCAAAAAAGACATACGATGCTATCCTCTTATACTCCGATGACATTTGGAACAATGACCGTGAACAGGATTTCACGCAAGCGAAAGTAGTTGGAAAGGGTGGCGCGAGCGAGTCTGATTGCGAAACTTTCTTCCCTTGTGGACTTTACTACGAAACGGACACGACTGATGACTTAGGCTATCAATGCTTAAACATAAGTTCAGACGAGATGGATGTTGGAGATGAAAAGTTAGAAGTAATAACAGTCACTCTGCGTAATGCAGAGGGTAGGAAAATCAACCTTCAATTCCCTGCTAACAGCAGAAAGTTCCCTGTGGCTTTTGGAGGAGAAACAGGTAGTGCTATCACTTTTTACATTGACGGTGCAGAAACTTACCGCAGTTCAAAGGGTGCTAAAGAGAAGGCTAAGAAGTTTATCGAATCCAGAATCGAAAAACTCCGCAACTGTGAAGCCCCTTTCGCCGCCGAATCTATGGAGATGGAAATGGAAGAAATGGCTTCTGAGTTCTCTGTTGAGAGAATAAACCCAACTCCTGTGACGGGCAAGGCTGACATGAAGGCCGAGTCTTTCGGAGCAGAAGAAAATCTGGCAGTTGCCGATGTTGATATTCACGATGGAATGAACATTCCAGCAGGAAGCGGTGCTATCGTAGGACAGGCAATCCCTGAAACTGACTTCACGCCATTCGGTGCTTCCGCAGAAGGCTACGATGACAAACTCGATGAGTCACTTGGAATGTCCGAGAAGGAATCCAAGATGAAGCAATCTGACAAAGACAGGCGTGACGAGTCTAAGGGAACAGAAAAGGCAGACGATGAGAGGGCTTACTCTCGCGTAGGCACTATGGACAAGTCTGCTGAGAACCTTGCAGTTGCCGATGTTGAAGTCTGGGACGGCATGGTTCTTCCAGAAGGAACAGGTTCTATCATAGGACAAGCCGTTCCTGAAACAGATTTTACACCCTTCGGAGTTTCCGCAGAAGACGAAATAGTAGGACAACCTATCCCTGCTGACCCAAGAGTAAGTCCTTCAAACGAGGGTCTTTACTCTCCTTCAGACAGCCCTGACTTGTCGGCGGAAGAAAATCTTGCTATTCAGGATGTCGAGGTTTGGGACGGCATGGTTCTTCCCGAAGGAACAGGAAATGTGATGGGGCAGATGACTCCTTCCACCGATTTCACTCCTTTCGGCGTATCAGCCGAGCAAGACGCTGACCCTATGCCTAATGAAAGTGCAATCATCGGTCAGACCTCTGATGGAACTCCTTACACTCGCTTCGGCTATGCGGCTGAAAACCTCGCAGTTGCCGATGTGGATATTCACGATGGAATGAACATTCCAGCAGGAAGCGGTGCTATCGTAGGACAGGCCATTCCTGAAACTGATTTCACACCTTTCGGTGCTTCCGCAGAATCCTACATGGAAGAAACCTTTAAACCTGATGGAATGGGAGAAGTCGTTGGAGCAATCACAGCCGAAACTGATTACACACCTTTTGGTGCTTCCGCAGAAGATGGTATGGAGAATGTAGGCTATCCTGTTGAGTGGGAAGATGTAAGAAGGGATATGAAATATCCAAAGGAAGATAATAATAATGGCTTAATCTATGGCGTTGAATGGGTGGATGGAGAAGAAATAGTTGATATTAGTTGGTTCAAAACCGAAGCCGAAAGAGATGCGGAATTAAAGAACGCTAAAGAATGGTATAGGAAAGAGCATGGGGCAGAAGCCTTCGGAGGGGATTTAGCCTCTTTGGATGACTATAACGGTATCGAGAGTGTCATGGTCGAAGCCCCAATCGGACACGGTGTGACTCAGAATCTTGGTGCAGAAGACATGGAGGCTTACGGAGGAATCATGGGTGTTGCCGCCGCTTTCCTTGCAGGTATGGCTTTCCGCCATTGGTCTAACGGAAAAATAGACGGGGATGACGCTCCTGATTCGACAACCCCTGCTGAAGAATCAGATGACGCACCCCAAGCATAGGGTGTGAAGAAATGTCATCGGTTCTAAGATACGCAATTAAAGAAGTCGCGGGTGAGGCGGCTGAATCAAGTGCGATTAGGGCTTTCAGAACCAATATCATTATGGATTCGGTAGGCACTCAACAAAGACAGACTATTGCTCAAGCACTTGGTCAAAGTGGTTATCTTCCTAAAGCCAACTTTATTGCTGAATTGGATGAGATTCCTGAAGCGGCCCTTGAAAGAGGATTAGTTAAAACGGCTCAAACCAATCCTGAACAGTTCGGTAAAGTAATGAAGCAATTGAGCAACGGGGATGATGCGAGCAAAACCGCTTTACGAAAGTTTTACAAGGACAATCCTTCACTTCAATCTCAGATAAAGGCAGGTGTGGGTGATAACGCTGACACTTTCTTCAAAGGAATGGACGGCTCGGTTAAAGAATTGAGCGAATCTCAAATCAAGAATTTAGGTGCGGCTCAAGCAATAACTCGCGCTGGTTTCGCGGCGGCAGACGGCGGTAAGAAGTTTTTCACTAAGGTCTGGGATAGTATAGGTTCAGGCAGAGCATTAAACACAGCCAGATTTGGTTTCACCGTAGGTGTGGCATGGGTTGTTATTGATGTTTTAGCAAGTTTAACGGGTCAGACTAAGTTAGAGTTCTTCTCCGACTTGTTTGAGTTCATCAAAGACCCTTCAGCATCTCTTTTCGCTGACGATGACGGTGGAGGGATAAACGGTTCATGGCAACTTACAGGGCTTGGAAAGATGGTTTTCGGAACTGTGGCTATCTTTGGAATAGCCATAGCAGTTAAACTGTTTAAGACTTTAACGCCATCGGAGGCATAGGGATGACACTTGGCGATTCGCCATTCGACATTTCTTCCGTAGCCTTCAACGCCATGCAAACTACTGTTCCAAGTCAGAGTAGTTCGACTAAACCTATGGCCTCTCCAAAGAAACAAAGTTTTTGGCAACGCTTATGGGGAGCATGGAGTGGTCTTACTACTATTGCACCTGAAGTTTCCGATGCCGAGTTAGAATTCTCAGAACTCTTAATCTAAGCACTTTCGTTTCGCTTCTTCTCAGCATTCAAAATAGCCATCGCTTCTTTGTAGCGGTTTCGGATAGTCACTTCAGTTATTTCTAACTCTCGCGCTATCTGCCGTTGAGTCCTACGCTCATCACAATCCACACAAGCGATGTAAATACAAGCGGCAACTACACCAATCGGATTCCTACCTTGATTCATCCCACCGTCAAAGCAAGTCTTGAGAAGTTCCTGTGCTCGGTTCTGAACCTTTAACGATAGATTGAGCGCAAAAATGTATCTGCTAAGATATTGGTCAGGAGTAGTAGGGGGCATTTTCTTAAGTCGCACAATGTTCTTCTTCAAAGTGTTGTAGTTGCGAGCAATCTCCTTTCTGCCTGTTCGGGTCAAATCCGCTATCTCATCTAAAGAACGCGGAACGCCTCTGATTCTGCAAGCCGTGTAAATAGACGCGGCCACCATGCCTTCGATACTGCGACCCCTAATCAATTGTAAATCAACTGCATCGCGATACACATTAACTGCTTCTTGATGAACAGACTTAGTGAGGCCACCTCTGCTTATCACACGCTCAATATCGCGTAAAGCCACCGCCAGATTTCGTTCTTTGTTAGTGACGGTCTGCTGATTGATACGCTTGAGGATGAAAGACTTCTGCCTATCCTTTCTATTTGCTTCCATTGGATTGAAAGTAGTTCTTAGACCCTTATCAGCAAACAAGTTGCTGGCAGGTGCGCCGTAATGAGCGTTATCAACCGATGGGTCGGTGGAACTAAATCTGCGGGTGGGTGCAGACGGGTCAATCATTTCTGAAATAATAACTGCACCACATAGATTACAAGAAACCTCTCCCTTGTCTTCATCCATGTGAAACTCTGATTGAGTGGTGTTTCCACAACTGTCACACTCATAGTTTTCAGGCTGACCTGCATTAGTAATTTCTCTCGGTTCAAGAACAGGCTTTTCTGTTCCTCTGTTCCACATATCTTTGTCTGAGTAAATGTTTCTTTCGCCTTCCATACTTCTTACCTACCTATCCTTACGGGCTACAACCTATTTAAGTCTTGCGTTTTATTCATATCAAATGACCTTTTTTTCACCGTCTTTCTTTCCTGACCGTTGAATCATTATCATAGACCAAAGGACGCTTGACACAATCATAAATCTGCCCACCAACCCCTTCCCTATAAATGCAACCGCTTACTGCGGTGAGCATACCTTATTATAGTCAAACCCCCTCATAAGGGGTGAGGTTTTCCTATGGATTTAAACAAAACTATTGCTGACAGTCTAAAATCCAACCCTGTTGAGAGTGCTAACAAATCCATAGTTTCCGACATGGGACAACAGTTTGACATTGTAGCCACGCCTATCTTGAATCTAAGCCCCCACCAGCAAGTTGCTATGAGGCAAGTGAATTCTCGCATTCCTGAACCTATCATGCACTACGATGAAGTAAAGCCTTTACCTAACAAAGTCTGGGTCTTCCAAAAGTGGGAGGTCGAATTCAAAGACGGTGTTATGACTGTAAGTGAAGTGGTTGAAAAACCTTTCTTGATGGTCTTTAAGAAAACTGACAAGGAAGTGCGAAAGATAATCAAAGGCAGGAACATACACCAAAGATTCCTCAACTTTATGACAGACGAGCGCAGAATGAGCAACGATGCTAAGAACTTCTTCCGAACTGCTATGGTTCATCACGCCCACTCACAGGACAAGATTAGACACGCCAAGAGTCCTCTGGGCAAGACCGTGACTCAACCTGTTCATACTGCCTCTGATATGGTATCAGCAGTTGAACCAACAGGATTGGTAAATACAGACTTTTACGACACAGGTTTCGCATGGGGTCAATCAGTCGAATCTTTGCCAGACTTCTAAGGTGCAAAGGTTTAAGGCTAAACTGCTCCACTTACAAGTATGTCAAGTGTGGAACAACTGCCCTTAGTTCCCAATGAACACCCCACACCTACTGTTCTGGTGATGGATGATTTTTACGAAGACCCAATGGCGGTGCGCGAATGGGTTCTCCAACAAGATTTTCCCACCAAAGGAAATTACCCTGGTCAGAGGAGCGTTCCCTTTGCTTTAGATGCAATTAAGGAAAAGATTCAGAAGTATGTTGAACCGTTTGCAGGGAAGATAACTCAATGGTCTAACAGCGAAAACGAGTTTAACGCCAATGGAACATTTCAATTCACTTTAGATTCGGATGTTTCATGGATGCACACCGATAACGATGTGACGGATTGGGCAGGTGTCTTGTATCTTACCCCTGACGCTCCCGTATCAGGTGGAACAGGTCTTTTTCGATTTCAAGACGGAACACGGTTTGCCTTAGAGAGCGAGGATTTAACACTACATAACCAAAACGCAGGAAACATGGAAGCATGGGAACAGGTGGATAACATAGGAAATGTGTTTAACCGCTTGATTCTTTTCAACGCTCAACATTGGCACAGGAGTTTAGAGTATTTCGGAGATTCCAAAGAGAACGGCAGACTGTTTCAAACCTTTTTCTTCTCCACCGAGCGTAGGCTTACTCACAACATTAAGAAACCTATCGAGGCTTCAGTTGAACCTGAATCCATTTCCCCTACTCCTGAGATTCCAGACTTTAATGTGATAAGAAAGGAAATCCGTAAGCGACAGCCTTTCGCTATGCAGATAGATGTTCACGGAGTTCCCACTCAGCATGAGGGGCAGATAGGAACGAGTGTGATAGACGGTCAAGAAATAAACTACGGTTATCATCCGTTAAACCTTTGGGAGTCTATTCATCGCCCCTTGATTAAAGACATAGAAGGAAAGAAGGTTTTAGATGTAGGTTGTAATGCAGGATTCTTCAGTTTTGAACTCGCTAAAAGAGGGGCAGATGTTTTAGGTGTGGATGTTAATCAGGTTGAAAGGGTGTATAACTTAGAGTGTATGCCCTTACAGCAAGCCGAGTGGATTGAATCGCAACTGCAAACAGGGGCTAAGTTTAAAGAAATGGACTATCTGGATTGTGATGAATCCGAACCCTACGATAAGATACTTTTCTTAGGAGTCTATTATCATCTGGAAGACCCCTCGCGAGGATTAGCCAAATTGAATCGTTTGTTAAAAATGGGTGGCGAACTTTATGTTGAGTGCGAAACCCACCCTACGGAAACTCGATACTATCCTGACGATGAGAGTTATCGTTTTGACGCATCTAACTTTTTGATACCCACTCCTGAATATCTAAATGCGGATATGGAAAGAAACGGATTTGAGATAGTGGAAACATTTAGGACGCGAGATGTGTGCTGTGGCAACCGATACGCTTTCCGAGCCGTTAAAGTATCAGATAATCCTCAACCCAAGAATACCTTTCAAGGTGCGAAGGATGCCTCTGAGGAATCCTTTGAGTTTTCTCCTCGTAAGAACTATAACTTACAAAACCAATTTGACGAACTTACTCGACAAGTTTTGCATTCGGATGTTTCGGATGATGAAATAACACGACTCAAAACTGAGATAGACAACAGAGGCCCGTTTCACCATAGAATAAAAATAAATGGAGTCTATACCAAATCCATAGATAATCATCCTGAGCCACTTTGGGACTCCTTACAAACTGTTTTGAGCGACATGAACGGGAAAACAGTTTTAGATGTGGGTTGTAATGCAGGATTCTTCAGTTTTGAAGTGGCTAAACAAGGTGCAAAGGTTTTAGGGATTGACAACAATCAAGGCATGGAATACGACCAAGACCACTCGGTTCTTTCCGCAGGACACGACACTCGTAAATACGGGGATTGGATAGCCCAAGCCAATTGGATTGAATCAGAGTTGCAGACAAGTGCAGAATTCAAGATTATGGATTTCTATGATTGTAAGGATTATGGTGTGTATGATGCGGTTCTCTTTTTAGGGGTGTATTATCATTTGGTTAAACCGAGTGATGGTCTGCGTCATTTGAATAGACTTCTGAAAATGGGTGGAGAAATTTATTTAGAGGCTGAAGTGAATATGGAAACTACCACTTACTATCACGACACGGACGAATACTTGAACGACCCTTCTGTTTTCTTAGTAGCCACTCCTGATTACATTAAACAAGATTTAACTGCTAATGGATTTACAGTTGTAGCAGAAACTACTCCGCAAGTAGGAGTATGGCCACGACAAAGAAAACTTATCAAAGCAGTTAAAACAGAAGAAATGCCTATCTATTGATTTGGGTTAATTTGATATAGCACCACCGTTAAATGGAAATAGGTTTTATCATGGTCAAGTCTAAAAAGCGACTTAAACTGCGTTTGCCGCGTCTGCGAGCCACCAAAGAAGAAATGTGGAATACTGTGGAGAAAATTGCTTCACTTAGGCAATTCTATCACTTTGTCGAACTCAAGGGAACACAAACTACTGAGATACACAAGCACCCCCTACCAACATGGGATAAAATTCACCCCATACTCCCTTCGGACATATCCGAAATGAAATGCTTGGATGTGGGATGCAACTCTGGTTTCTATTCCCTCATTCTGGCTCATAATGGTGCAGAGGTGTTAGGTATTGACATAAATCAGACTGACATAGATGTGGTAGCCCAAGCCAAATGGTTAGAGTCCGAGTTTAAGACAGGTGCTAAGTTTGAAAATATAGGTGTTTTAGAGTTAGATTCTAAGCACCATAACAAATACGACATAATCATGTTCTTAGGAGTTTATCATCATTTACCTGATACTGATTCGGTTCTCCAAAAGTTAAACAAACTCTTGAAAAAGGATGGGATGCTTTTCTTTGGTTCGGCTACTAATCGGTTCGGCAAGAGCGAATACTACGCTGAAGACTCTGCTGATTACGCCAACGACCCTTACTCTTACCGCGTGGCCACTCCTGAAGACATCTTAGAAGACTTAGTGGAGAACGGATTTGAATTGGTGGAGGAAATTCCTATTGACAGTTCCCTTTATTACGGTTTGTGCAAGAAAATAAAAACCACTCGTAAATCCACCACACGATTTACGCCTGAAAAGATAGCAGAAATGGCCGAAGCCCAGAAGAAAGCGAAGGCCGCAGAGGAAAAAAAGAGTAAAAAGACCTCTAAAAA
>TARA_B100001778_G_scaffold187752_1_pt1 | contig 11060 bp, 9 predicted proteins | sample TARA_B100001778 | Tara Oceans TARA_B100001778 (sample SAMEA2623826) | marine metagenome | biome: marine biome (ENVO:00000447); feature: deep chlorophyll maximum layer (ENVO:xxxxxxxx); material: "saline water (ENVO:00002010), including plankton (ENVO:xxxxxxxx)" | depth 40 m
ACCCATCCGCATTCGATGAAAAAATAAGAGAAAGAAAGCGCGTAAGAGGCGAACTTTCAAATCGTATTCCGCCGTTTATTTTTGAAGGGGAAATCCCTGACCCGAATACTTGGCCTCTCAGGTCTGACATAAAAGTTAACCACAAGGCACATGCCAATGCGGGTGAGATACTAAAAGGATTTGGGGGATGCCCTGGCGTAGCAGAAGGAACGGCCAAAGTTATCACCGACCCTTCTGACCCTAAAGATCTTGGCCCAGGCGATATCCTCATAGCTCCGCTAACAGACCCCTCTTGGACACCATTATTTGTCCCTGCAGAGGCTGTTGTGGTCAACGTAGGCGGTCAGATGAGCCATGCAGTTATAGTTTCACGAGAATTAGGAATGCCATGTGTCGTAGCTGTCAAAGATGCAACTGAAATTATCAAAGATGGAACACGAGTCAGAGTTAACGGATCAACCGGCGAAATCACTATTCTTGAAAACCCAGAATCATAAAACATTTAGAGAAAATAGAAATGAAGTTGTGGGTACGACTTATCGCCGGCATAATTATGATCTCAGCGCGGGGTGGAGCAGTTTGGTAGCTCGTCGGGCTCATAACCCGAAGGTCGCAGGTTCAAATCCTGCCCCCGCCACACAAAAATCTTCAAATGATTGGGGGCCTCCCCAACTTGCTCATTCTTGCTACTGTTTTCCATGAAAGAGGCGATCGTGTTAAGGGAGAAGAGGAGAGGCCTGAAATAAATCCCCTGAACATAGCAAGCAAAGCTTTAGAAGAATTCAAGTTTCTAGCAACTGTAATCCCCAGCCAACTAAGAATATAAATAGGGATCAAAATAAGTGGCAAATTGGCTTTGGCTATCCAAATACGATTCCGAAAAGTCAAGAAGATAGCTTCACTGTGCCTAGTCGGTTCTGTCCGAGGGTGTGCTACCTGAAGATCAGCAGCATAAAAGATTTTCCATCCTGCGTTGAGAATTCTCCATGATAAGTCAGTTTCCTCCATACTGTAAAAGAGGTCTCCGGAATAACCATAAACTTGATCCCAGGCTAACTTTCGAGCCACACTAGCACCACCTAGAAAGCTAGTAGTCTCCCCAGAAATAGCTTCTGACTTTGAGCCTAATCGAGGGATATGTCGCCTTGCAGTCAAACCATCCTCGTCGATGATACGAAGACTAGTTATAGCTATCGATTTATTTGCATTAAATATTTCTTGGACCTTATGAAGCAAATCGGTATCTAATAAACGAGCGTCATCATCTAGGAAGAGAATAAGACGACCACTAGCTTTCAAAGCCCCTAAATTACGTCCGGAAGGTATACCAACATTGACATCCGAGTGGATATGTATTTCTGCATCTACTGATTGGTCAGGAGCAATGCCATTCCACACGACAATAACTTCTGCATCAATATTTTCCTGCATCCGTATTGAGCTAATAGAGTCCTTAAGGCCTTCTGGTCTATCTCCCATTGTCAAAATAACTGCGGAAATATCAAACTTCATCAACTCAGTGTACATGAGCAGAAAATTGCTAGAGAAATACCCTAAAATACCAAATATGACAGATTTACCTTCGATAGATGAATTGAGACTTCGTTCTCAACCTCCAAATGTTATCGATCGGCCTAATGCTGAACATTGGATGGGAAGATTATATCTTCGAAAAATTTCACCCTACATAACGCGTCTCGCACTCAGGTTAGGGTTTTCAGCAAATTCCGTTACAGGGTTAATGATTTTTGTTGGGTTATTAGGAGTTTGGTGTTTCTCACTTCAGGGTCCGCTTGCGTTTCTAGGGATTCTAGGTGTTCAATTGTATTTACTTTTAGATTGTGTTGACGGCGAGGTCGCTCGATTTAACAAAACGCAATCAGCAAAAGGTATATATCTTGATCGATGGGGGCACTATGTCGTAGAAGTTTCAATATTTGTAGCTTTGGGTATCCGGGCATGGAATCAAGAGCAACTTATATACGTTGTTCTAGGTCTAATAGCAGCTTTGCTTGCATCCGTTGCAAAAGTAGAAACTGACCTTGTAGATTCGGCACGCCTAAATTCAAGTCTTGGCAAAATGCCAGACTCAGCCACGGTTATGAAGCCTAAAGCATTAGCTTCTGCCAGAAATATTTTTAGATACTTTCCTTTTCACCGTCTAGCACATGCCGCTGAAGCTTCCATCGTTGCATCTATAGCCATAATCTTTGACCTTATCTATAGCAACTTAGTTGGAACGAAAATCATTGTTGTGACGTTTCTTATTGTTCTTTCGCTAATCATGCCTTTACATTTAGTGAGTGTTCTTACATCATCAAGGCTTACTGTGGAAGGTGAAGCGCCCTGATTTGATGTCTGATACTTTTCTTCATCTTGCCAAGCAAAAGAAGTCCGACTGATAAACTTAGCGGTGGCCAAACTAAAAAGGTTACAAGCATCAGAACGCTTCGTTCTTCCCAAGAAAAACGCTGCGAATGATGTGCTGAAAGTCTTTCGAATCGTAATCCAGTTGAGATCATGACGCGACAGATTCCAGATAAAAGCAGTACTGATATAAAGATCCAATGATACTTTTCATCTGTTATTAGAAGAGCACTCCAAAATACAGCAAATTCTGCAACGCAAGTAAACACCGGTCCCAACCAAATAGATCTGTTAACAAGAGGAAAAGATGCAATGGAAAGTCCGATTACGGCTAGTAGAGCCAAACTCCATTTATCACCAAGTAACCAAAGCAACAGAAATAAACTAATAAACGCTAGTACAGACAACTCCCCGTAAACTTTCGGTAGCCGTTCTACTAACCACTTTGTAACAAGCCCGTCATCTCTCAGAATGCCTGTATTGATTGTTTTTGCGCCACCTCCTCGAAAAATGCGACCCAATATTTGGTATGTTGCAGCAAAGGCACTCCAAAGAAACAGAATTCTCAATGTCATATCAGCATCAACGACAATAATGCAGATTGAGATCAGACCCATTCGATTCCCATAAGGCAAAGTAATAAAATTCTTCACTTTCCTTTCCAGTCCGATAAAACCAAAAGGTTGGGACTGGACTGAATCTTTAGGTATCGAATGCGAACGGTGCATTTCGAAAGATTCATTCACAGTTGATCTCAACACAAAGATCATTAAGACAGCGAAGCTTACATCCCAACTATTGCCCGCCGAAACTGAACCAATGCCAAGTCCCGTTACCAAGAGTAATTCCTTTATCCTGTCTGACATCCAATCTAGCCATGCGCCTATTCGGCTGAACTTACCTATCATTCTCGCTAACTGACCATCGATGCAATCAGCTCCAAAACTAAGCTGCACCAGAATAGCCCCAGCTACATTCAGCCAGAAATTGTTTAGCGCAAACGCTGTTGCGGCAAATAAAGTTAAGGCGAAGGAACCTACTGTTACCTGATTCGGGGTTATTGACCTTTTGGAGAGCCAAAATGCTACATGCTGAGTCCAAGGGCTTACAGCAATCGAGGTCCAGAGATTATCCCAATCTTTTACTGCTGCTTTTCTTAGAAGTGCTTCTTCATCTCCGTTTCTAACATGTGATTCAAAATGCTCTTCTTTATCTTTAATTGTTAAGTATCGTGAGATAACAAAGTCCCTACCATCAACGACTGACACCGAAGATTCTTGAACTAAGGTTTGAAAAATAAAATCAAAAGGCGACACTTCTGACTTCTCAGTTCTGCCTTTGAAAAAACTCACCGGTGTCGTTTTCAGTTTCTCAATATCTTCTTCTGAAACAATCAGCATCCCACTGCGTACACCATTCATTTCAAGATTCTTACCATTTGCCACGTAATTTCTGCACACGGAAATGTCCGGAATGCTTTCCTGAGTCAATCGACCGACTAGTGTTCGGGTACTTTTATTTGGCGTGTTAGTGAGGAGTTTTAACGTTCCTGGAGTTGGTATGGCATCATGAGAGATCAGCATTAGATCTTTTATCTTCTGTCCCTCTAGCAAGCCTTTGTAGCTTTTAAATTGTTCTTTAGAGCTCCCTCTAAGAACGTGTAGCTCTTTGAAAATAGGGGCCAAGACTTCTATGAGAAGTTCCTCAGTTTCGATATATTGATCATCATCCGGATTAGTAAATGCAATAGCGATCATCGGTATCTTTTCGATCTCGTTATGCTTCGTTTAAGAAGTCGATAGTAGCCAAAGCTATCTTCCATCTTTCTCCTATTTTCCTTGAAGAAGTAAATGGAACTGGTTAGTAGCAGAACCATCAAAATCCCCGAGGATGTATTGCGATATCTCGATCCGCTTCGCTTTTAAGGGGTCGGTTTCAAAACCTTCTTCACAATTTAAAAGTGAACTCGGATCAGCATTTATCACATAGCTTCCTCTAGTCACAGGGTATTTAGAACGAAGTACATCCTCTCCTTCGTTCTTGCTATCACAAATAAACATTGGTTTAGTTGAAACCAAAAAGTCACTCGCAACAGAGGAATTATCACATATCAGTCCATCAACTTCATTAAATAATTTATGGATAGAGACGCGATTTGCTGGTTCAAGAAATTGGTGAAACGGAGTGGTTGGTATTCTCTTCGCTTGTTTATCGCCGTAATTATCAAAACCGGTTATTAAATTTTTAAGCGTTTCAAGAATACCAATCAGTGCTGGGTCATTCGTTCCCGTCAACGGGTGAGGTTTAATAATGATTTTAACTTCTGGTTTATTATTAAGTAACCAAGTTATTGTTGGCAAGGCAATGTTTCTCAACGAACAAAAGTCGCTTGCTCGCTCATGACCCTCCCATGTAGGGGCATAGAGTATTGTCTCTACCTTCTTCACACCTTTGGCGACATCAATAGAGTCAGTTAAGGGACGTCCGATAATCCTCAATTGTGAATCAGCGAAATGGACCCCATTCTCTTTGTATCTATCAATAGCTCTTTGTCCTGAAACAGCGATTTGATCATATGCTCTTGTTACTTTTGAAGAGCTAGCGCCTTTATCGCTCTCTCCATGAAGAAGTTGCACATGTCGAAAGTGAGATAAACGTAGAACATGGAAATTTTCTGCTGAATTATTGACATATAAAACCGTATTCACTGATTGAGGTAAAGCTTTTTCTACATAAGAAAATCTTTTGATTCCAATCACAGGGATATCCGGATCTAACTCGTTAATTGGGGCACAAAGTTTCAAATTCCTTGTTAGGACCATAGTCTTCATTCCGCTGCTTTTGATATAAGGAAGCCACTGATCTAATTGATACAAAGAGTCTTCAGAGTCAGCAGAAAAATAAACCACTATCTCAGGCATGAAATCTGTTGCTTGCCCAATTTTTTCCTTTGCTGGAGAAATTGAACCAGATTTCCATACAGAAAGAATACATTGGGTGACCAAAGGAAAGATACGTAAGGCATTGACAGCGGTCTGCCCTAGAAGAAACAAAAGTATGACTTCATTTTGATAGTCGAAGAATATTGAAAAGCTAAGCACCAAAAGTGGTTGCATGTAATTAGATAGGGAAGCTAAATTTTTATCGAACTTTAAAGATGCCACGTAAATCTTTTCTTTAGATAGGTCACTATTCACAGATTTAGGGAATCCCACCGCCTCTGCCTCACCTCGAATAAGAAGATTTATTAGGTCAGCTAAAATAACTGTCGTCACAATGAAACTGATCAAACCAAGAACCGTTAAAAGGGCATATTTCGAATCAGTTCCGAAAGCTTTTTGAATAACTAAAAGAAAAGCTAATGAACGAATTAGATGTTGGCTATTGCCATATTTATTAAAGAGGTGACGTCTAATTCGTTCTGAGAATGGACTTATTAACTTATCTCCCGACACAATTGCCGATTTAGAGAAGATCCAGACACAGAAAATTAATATTGATGCTAAGCGTAATGCATCTATGGATAAGGAAACTACCAAGCCGGCAAGTGCCAGAAGAGTAGCTGTTAATAAAATTATTATCCGATTTTTGTAAATTCTTTTCACAATCGAACTTGGATTGTCTGACCGCTTATAACATCAGCATCTGGGCCGATAAGGAATCTTGTCACTCTAGCAACTGCGTCAGGTTGCATTATTGTCGACTGATCTTCATCAGGCGCAAGTACTTTCCTTAGCTCAGTTGCAGTTCTACCCGGAGCTAGACAATGAACTCTAATCCCATATGGTTTTAATTCTTCCGCCATGGTATTTGAGAAATTAACCATCGCAGCCTTTGAGGCTGCATACGCACTCCAACCTGGTCTAGCAGAAATTCCTGCAGTTGAGCCTATGTTGACGATGCAAGGATTTGAACTTGAAGATAGCAGCGGAATAGATGACCGAACCATAAGGTACGCTGAGAAAACATTGACGCGGAACATTTCTTTCCAGATCTCTGGTGTTGTTTCTTGGACTGAAGTTGCTGGGATAGCAAAACCTGCGCAATTCACCAATGCATCCAAACCACCGTGATCGGTTTCAACATCGTGCATTAGTTTGTCAACGTCTGACTCCTCAGCGACATCACAGATGTGGGTAGTAATATCACAATGCTGATTTATACCTTGGATTTCTTCTTTAACATTACCGAGCAGATCTTTGGATCTTGCAACAAGCATAAGGGCAGTAGCGTCTTTAATAACCTCTGCGGCTATTGCGGCTCCTATACCCTTACTTGCTCCCGTTATGAGAATTCGCATAATTCAGCTATCTCCAAAAATCAGTCGTTCGGCTATAACTAGGTCTTCTGGATGCGTGATTTTGATATTCTTGTTACTACCTTCAACAAACATGACTTCATGACCTATTCGATGAACTAAAACGCTATCTTCCGTTGCTTCCTGATTCTTTTGATGAGCAATTTCATGGGCCTGTTTGATAATTTCAGTACTAAAAGCCTGAGGAAGTTGGACATTATGCAGTTCCGAACGGTCAAGTTCTGCTCTCATTGTGTCGCCCCCAACAGCAACTGTGAAAGGAATTGGCACAGTAGGAACCACACAGTCAGCATCAATACTTAAAACTCGATCAATTAGCTCGTCATCAATCAAAGGCCTTGCGCCTTCATGTATCAACACACGCTCGGTTGAGACATGCTGAAGTGCGCAAGTAACGGATTCTTGTCTTGTAGACCCGCCTTCAACCACCATGCAATAACCCTCTAAACTGTAATCAGCAAGCATAGCTGTAATAGATTCGATATTCCCAGGAGCCGCTGTCACAATAACGCGGTCAATGCTTTTATGATTTATTAGTCGTTCTAGTGAGAAGATCATGACAGGCTTCCCAGCTAAACGAGTCAGCTGTTTATCAACCCCGGCACCCATTCGCCGAGAGGTTCCAGCAGCTAAAAGTATTGCATCCATGTGTTCTCCGATGTCAATCCATAAATCTAGCATACGGAACTTGAACTTCTTACAGATAACCAAATGTAATTTATAGATTTATCTAAGTAACAAATAATCTAAAGACAAGCTATTATCTAAACAGTTGTTGTGCCGATACTCCAAAACATTAAGTTAAGGTATTGAGATGGCTATTGCGATTATTCTTGCAGCTGGAACCGGTGAGAGATTCTCGAAACAAAAGCCGAAACAACTTGCAGAAGTAAATGGAAAAGCCATCGTTGAATATTCACTTCAAGCTTTTGAAGAACACAGTGAGATAACAGAAATAATCTTGGTAATGAAAGAAAACCAAATTCAAGAATTTGAATATGGATTTAGGGAAAAGTATAAAAAACTCACTTTGTTCGTAAATGGCGGAACGACTCGTGCTGAATCGAGTGCTAACGCCCTATTTGCCCTCAAAACGCATTCGCAGGAAAAGGTACTCATACACGATGCGGCCAGACCCTTGGTATCCTCCGAAATTATCAGTTCATGCCTTAACTTACTTGAAACTCATGATGCTGTTATGACAGCAACGCCAGCAACAGACACCATTGTGGAAGCCAAATCAGGAAAGGTAATGTCGATTCTCCATAGGGAAAGTCTGTGGTCTGCTCAGACACCTCAAGGATTTAAATACGAAACGATACGAGACGCCTACACCAAAATGCGACAGCACCCAGAATTTAAACCAACAGATGATTGTGGTGTCCTGAAAAGATTTTTCCCAGATACAGAAATTGCGTTAGCGGTTACCCAATCCAACAACCTGAAAATTACATATCCAGGTGATAAGTTTCAAGCTGAAAAACTTCTTGCTATCGATAACGATCCTCAAGCCAACTAGATCATAGTTTTTCGGAATCAATTTTTCCCATCAGCTAGAGATGACTGCTTGTACGAATTAATAACAAAGTCAACATCACCATCAAGTTTTAGATAGCCGTTCTCCAACCAAAGTGCACGGGTGCACGTTTTCTTTATCTCTTCAAGGTTATGAGTGACCATGACTATAGTCCCAGCTTCAGCTTGCATTTCACGGACTCGTTTCAAACTTTTCTCACGGAAAGTTTTATCTCCCACGGCAAGAGCCTCATCTATGAGAAGAATTTCAGGTGTCCGAACAGTTGCAATTGAAAAGGCTAATCTTGCCCTCATCCCACTTGAGTATGTCCGGAGTGGTCGAGAGAGAGCATCGCCTAGTTCAGTGAATTCCTCAATCTTTTTAAATTCCTTGTTGATCTCCTGAAGTTGTAACCCCATAGCTAAAGCACCGATTTCAATATTTCGGTGGCCAGAAAGCTCAGGTTTTAGTGCAGCATTAACACCCAGTAATGCAGGTTCAGAACGAACAAGTACAGATCCGCTTACAAGGGGTACCAGTCCTGCAATAGCACTCAAGAGTGTACTTTTCCCAGACCCATTTGAACCAAGGACTCCGATTACTTCACCTCTATGGATTGTATTTGTTACACCCTTGAGGGCATTAACAACGGTCGCTTCACGTCCTGAAAATCCGGCAGAAGCTAAATGGCGAAGGGTTAGATGTTTATCCACGTAGACCTTGTAGTCAACGACAACGTTGTCCACGTGAATCGTTATCTTATCATCAAACTCCATACGAGGATTCACCTTGCCTGAACCAGAGGATACCGAAAATGAAAAAAGCCACTGTCCAGAGGAGGAGCCCTATCACTTCAACGAAGGAAACGTCCCCGCCTAGAATTGCCCACCTGTAAATCTCGAGTAAGTCAAAGATGGGGTTAATCGCAAACAGGCTCCTAACTAGATCATTTGTCACGTAGGCATCAACAGAAAATAGAACTCCCGATCCATAGAAAAGAAGCCGAAAAACAAAAGGAAGAATGTTTTTCACGTCAGTAAAGTGAGTCGTCGCCCTGGCTGCAATAAGTGTTACCCCGGTATTGAAAATGAAATGAACTATTAAGAGTATGGGGACTAGAAGCCAACTCAATTGCGGCCTAGTCCCAGTTGCGAGACATGTAATAAACATAACAAATAGTCCAGGAAGGAAAGCAAGAAATTCAGTAGTAACAGATGTGATCGGGAGAAGAGCTCTAGGAAAGCTGATAGACCTGATTAATCCTCTATTCTTGATTAAGCTTTGCGACCCTGTAATAACCGACTTTTGAGTAAAAGAGAAAATAAAAACACCTACAGCAACGAATGAAACAAAGTTATTTACACCTCTATCTACTTTTAGAATGACACCAAAGATGAGAGCATAAACAGCAATAGAGAGTATTGGGTTAAGTAAGTGCCAAACATTGCCTAGGAGGGTTCCCATTTGCTGGCTACGAAGTTCATGCTTTGGAACTTTAATAATAAACTCACGCCGTTCTGCAAGCTTGGAAATATACGTCATGAAAGACCCATGAAAACCAGGGTGAAATAAACCCTCTAAATTCAGCTCGTTGGATGATTTTGGCATGACTAAATCTCTTTCATGACTTTATCATTGAGATTCCGATTCAGATGCATAGCATGCGTCTAGAGATTCGTAGACTTTCGTTATACGGAGTGAAAGTAATGATAGCTGAGGTACGTTAGATACGTAATGGGTTCCGAAATCTAGAAACTTATTTCAGCATGGAGGGTGAGTGCACCTAAAAAAACCGACGCTAGGAGATGTTATAGCGGGTATATCTGTCGCCCTATTGGCCCTCCCGCAAGGTTTAGCTTACGCGGAACTTGCAGGTATGCCAGCTCAATATGGTTTGTTTGCTGCCGGGTTCCCCTCACTACTAGCAGCAATCTTTGCTTCTTCTCCGTATCTCCAGACAGGTCCAGTAGCCTTAACAGCATTGCTTACATTCGGTGCTTTACAGGGAATTGCAGAGCCATTTTCAAGTGAATATATTGAGCTAGCAGCCTTATTAGCGCTAATGGTTGGTGCCATCCGACTTCTTCTTGGTATCTGCAAAATCGGACGTATTGCGGTTTTGCTCACCGACGCAGTCGTATTGGGATTTACCACAGGGGCCGCAATCCTGATTATCAGCTCCCAGTTACCAAAGTCATTAGGTTTGGAAGATGTATCTGGTGGGATTATCTCCGCAGGATGGGAATCAATAACGAGTCCAAATCTCTGGGAAGCTGGATCAATATTGTTTTCATTTGGAACAATCTCTATCCTCTTTGGAGGAAAGTTAATTCATCGTCTTTTTCCCGGAGTTCTTGTTGCTGTTGTCTCAGGAATACTAATAAGCAATCTCATTAGTTATGATGGCCCCGTAGTAGGGGAAATAAAGGGTGGTTTCGTTCCTTTCAAATTTAGTTTTGACTGGGGTTCAACTTGGGAACTTATGTTTCCAGCGATCATCATCGCCATAATTGGATTCGCAGAACCTGCTTCGATAGCAAAAACATTTTCTAAAGACCATGAATCCACATGGAATCCAAATAAAGAATTCGTCAGCCAAGGTGTAGCCAATTTAGCCGCTGCATTTTCAAATGCTTTTCCTGTCGGGGGTTCTTTTGGTCGCAGTTCGTTAAATAAATTTGCTGGAGCAGAATCTCCCTGGTCTGGAGCTATAACAGGGGCTTCTGTTTTAGCAGTTCTTCCTTTCACCTCATTATTGTCTGAGCTACCTAACGCAATTCTAGGAGCCACAGTGATCGGAGCAGTAATAAAATTAATCATTCCCGGCAACTTTATAAACCTTATAAAAAGTAGTCCTAG
>TARA_B100001778_G_scaffold299199_1_pt1 | contig 11058 bp, 7 predicted proteins | sample TARA_B100001778 | Tara Oceans TARA_B100001778 (sample SAMEA2623826) | marine metagenome | biome: marine biome (ENVO:00000447); feature: deep chlorophyll maximum layer (ENVO:xxxxxxxx); material: "saline water (ENVO:00002010), including plankton (ENVO:xxxxxxxx)" | depth 40 m
AGCATTTTTTCTTTATCAATTAGAAGTCGTAATACAAGATTACTTTTATTTTCTTCTTCATTACTAAATAAATTATACATAGCAACAAATTCTTTATCATCTTCTATATTTGTTAATGTATTATCATCCCAATATATTTCACTTTTATAAACAACATCGCAAAGACGAATAACTTCAATATTATTTTTAACATTGATAGAGTTTCTTTTATATTCTTCAATTAATTGTTCATCTTTTTTATCAATATCAGGAATATCAATTTTAGATATATCATCTTTAAGATGAATAAACATTGTAGGTGTTTTAATATTCTTACTAACACTTAATAATTCTTTTAACCTTGGAACACCAGATGTTGCATTTACTGCCGCATCAGTTCCCGATACGTGAAAAGAATCTAATGTCATTTGAGTTCCTATTTCTCCAATTGTTTGTGCAGCAACAATACCAACCATTTCCCCAGGATGTGCGATGGATTGTTTAAATGATTTGATTACTTTTTCAATAATATAATCAAATATAGTTTTCATAAATCCATAATGAACAATCATTTGTTTAGGATTTAAATATGTATTTACAAGAAGTCTAAAGAATAATGAAGCTTTTTCATCTAAAATTAAATTATTTTTAATCCAATCAATTTTATCTAAAACATATTCAGGATCTAAATCAGTTTTACGTCTTTTAACATTAGCATTTTCAAGTTTAGTTTTAGCATCAATTAATATTCTTTCAAAAGGAATACAATATAATATATCAGTTTTCATACATCCATCAAAAACTTTATTAATAATTTCAGTTTTATCATTAACTATTTCTTCAAATAATTTATTTAACTTATCATATGTAGATTTCTTTATTTTATCTACTGTGGATTTTAACATATATACGCTCAATTCATCCTCTTTACGTAATAAATAATTATCCACCATTTCCAATGTATTCATCTTAATTACTGGTATTTCTTGTTTCTCAACTTTAGAACCATCAAAACCATCTTCACCATATAAGAATTGAACAATAACTCCGGTAGCATTTCTTACCGTAAAATCATAATAAACTTTTGTATCTTCCATCGATTTTACCAGGCGTCTCTCAATATATCCTGTATCAGAGGTATCACGGACTATTAGGTTATTAGCAATATTGAAATTTAAAGTATCTGGAACAGTTACATCATAAACCTTTTTATATTTTTCTTCTGGATTAATAGGTTCAATTGAAATAATTTTATCCATAATGGTATTATTTAAAGGTTTATAGTAACGATGATCATTATTAATAACTGCATTATTCAGTTTTATTTGTTTTAAGTTATTAATTAATGGTGATAAAGTTTCACGAAATTTAACAAACCATTGAGCTGAAATATTAATTCTATAACTAGGTTTAATATTTTCTGTTCCTAAATTATTCTCAGTCATTTGATATTTTGATATTTTTCCAAATATTCCAAATCTTGAACAAAGATGCATTATACCTGTCATTAATTCCTTAGATGCGGAAGATGCTGATATAGTATTATTTTTACTAACACTTCCATCACCCGAAAAATATCCATTTAATAATCCAATAACAAATTCATCCGGTGCTGTATAAGCAAAATTTGGAATATGTTTATATGGAGCTCCATGACCCATTATTTTATCAAAAAATTTACAATAATAACGTGTATATCCATTCAATTGAGTTATTTTACCAAGTGGTGTTTCTCTTACCCGTTCTTGATATTTAAATCCTTGATTAGAAAACCATTTTTTAACAAAATCTTTGACACCTTGTTCTTCTTTTGTAATACTAATAGTTCCAGAATCCCAATGTGTGCATCCATCTGCTAAATATAAACCAATAAATATTCCATTTTCATAATTTAATTTAAATGTATCAGGCATATGTCCGTGTTCACGAGAGGCACCATAAGGATAGAAACAACCTTCTTTAATATTCTCTACATTTGAACGTCCACTATTAACACGTTGAAATCGTGCTTTTGATGGATAAGGTAAAGTAAATTCTTTACCATTGTTGTTTTCCCACCATTTAGGTGGAATCTTAAAACGCCCTTCCATTGCATTATCCATTAATTGTTTTGCTTTATGAAAATCTGTTCCATAAATATATTCGGTTTTAGGAAAATATTTATTCATTTCAATATAACTAATTTCAATAGGTGGTTTAGGCATATCAAGAATTGTTGGAACTATATCACCCACTTTCATATCTTTAGGACTTACTTCAACATATTTATCATTACGTAAAACTAACATTGATTTACTTGATGTTACAATTACTTCTCTACCACTTCTTGTATTAATTTTGTGTAAAATCTCACCTGGATCGTGTCTTGTAACAGTTGTTAAAATTGACCAAGTTGATTTACCATCTTCATCACAAGTAGGTATAAATACTTGTTCATTTAATTTTAATAATTCCATATTAGCTTGATCAGCACCATAATATTCTATATTACTCTTATTATCTGGATTATCAATTTTACTATCAATCCATTCACCAATATTAATATATTTTGTTTCACCATTTTCTATTATTATAATAGGTGTATCTCCTGTTACACTTTTAACTGCTGTATCAATTAATCCTTCACGACCACCCATTGCATGAAAAAATACTTCTTGTGGTGTAAGACCTTCAATAAATCCATTTTCTACAAATCCACGTGCTTCTGGACCATCATCATATTTAGTATAATGAGGTAAAGTTCTACCCGTAAATCCATATGGAATACGTTTTCCTTCTACTTTAATTTGTGCAACACAACCCATTATTTGCGTCACATTACTATTTTTACCCTTACTACCAGAATTAACCATATTAATCATACGATTTGTATCATCATTTAAAGTTTTCATACAAATGTTTTCAACATCTTTATTCAACTTATTAACAACATTAATAAGTTTATTTTCAATAAACATTTCATTATCATAAATTGTATCATTTCTTAATTGACCACTACGAAAATCATCTAACAATTTAATCGCTTCATCTTTATTCTTTTTTATTACCTCTTTAACATTTATTTTATGTTCTTCTTCCATCATTAAATCACTTAATCCTACACTAAAACCATCCAACATTAACCAACGACAAATTAAACGTTGGGTATTATCTAAGAAATTACGACAAGCTGTTGGACCATAATCATGATAGATCAACGGAATTAAACCACTTGATAATGATTTAAATGAATGTTTATCCAATTTACCCGCTTTTATCACACTATTAATAACTTCAAACTTCTTTACTTTTGTATTCATATTTGGGGGTAATATCATTGAATAAACCTCCTTACCTGTATATATTTTCGTATTTGATGGTAAATTACCACTAAACATTGAATTTACCATTTGTAAATTTGCTACTGCTTTAGCATCTATACGAACTTTATCATCACTAATACGATATGATCCCAATAAAACATCTTGAACCATACCTATTATAGGAATACCATCCTTTTGACTTATTATCATATATGGAATATATGCTAAATCTTTTAATTCATTCATTGTTTGCACCGTTTGCGGTAAATGCATATTCATCTCATCGCCATCAAAATCTGCATTATATGGTGGTGTATCTAAAACATTTAAACGAAATGTTTTAAAAGGCATTACCTTTGCACGATGACACATCATTGACATTTTATGTAATGACGGTTGCCTATTAAATAAGACATAATCATCATCTTGAATATGACGATGAACCACATCTCCATATTCTAATTTATCTGCAATTTCACCTAAATTACAATATTTAATATTAATTGTAATATTGTTTTTATTGGTTTTATGAATATATTTTGCTCCAGGCCATTTATCAGGACCATTCAATATCAACTCTTTAACACTCTCAATATTATACGAATTTACTATCTCCGGAAATGTTAAATTCATTGCTACTTTAATTGGTATTCCAAGTTGATCTATAGAAATATAAGGATCCGGTGTAATCACAGAACGGGCTGATTGATCTACACGTTTTGCATTCAAATTACCACGAATACGACCATCTTTCTTTTTCATACGATCAGATACACTCTTCATTTTACGACCATTCCTTTGTAAAGATGCCGTAATACCAGGAATTGAATTATTAAGCAAGGTAAATACATGATATTGTAATATAAGTGCAGAATTCTTTAAAATATCCATATTTTTATCCTTCTCTTTCTTCTCTCTATAAAATTGATTAAACTTCACAATATCACATAACTTATGTGTTAAATCATCTTCACGTCTTTGTCCATTCTCTTCAATAATACTCGGTCTCACTGCTGGAGGTGGCACCGGAAGCACAGTACAAAGCAACCATTCAGGTCTTGACCAAATAGGATGAAACCCTAACAATTCAATATCTTTATCACTAAGTCTTTTAAATACTTTTAAAACTTGTTCTGCTGTTATTTCAACTTCTGTTTTAACTTTTTCTTCCATATATTCCAAATGTAATTTAAAAGGAGTTTTCTTCACATTATAATGCAATTTATTATTACATCCTGTACATCCATCAAAACCACATACTCCATTACTTTTATATTTACTATGAATACTTGTTATAAACTTGACATAAGCATCAAACCTTTTTTGATTATTTTTTATATTTTTAATACGAATAATTTCTTCTTTAAAGTTTTTATCTGTAGTATCTTCAGATACTAACAATTTACTACAATGAAAACACATACATTTTAATAATTTACGTGTTATATCGTAAAACATAATATGATATAAAGGTGTTTCTAAAACAATATGTCCCATATGATTTGGACAAAGACTCGCTTTTAATCCACAAGTTCCACAAAGACGATTTAATTCTAAAGCACCCATACGAATATCAAATAATCCATTTACTACTGGTTCATTACCAGCATATGTATCTGTTTTAATAACTTCACATACAGATCTTTTAATAATTTCATCTGGACTTAATAATGAAAATTGAATACCTTTAATAGTTTCAATATCAATATCTTGATCTATATTATAACCTAAAGATGAATATAATGGCATAGCTATTAATATATTTATAATATATTAATATCATTTTTAAGTATAATAAAATAAATTGTAATTATTAATAAACTATGATTATTTTTGATAAATATTTCGATAAAGATAGCTTAACTAAAATCTATTATTTATATATTATATTTGCTATTGTATTTTCATTACTATTTATTTATATCAAATGTAGATTATATTTAAATTTCTTTGACAAATTTTTATATAAATCTGATAAAAATTATTTACAATATTTTGCATTTCATATTATAACATATGGTGCATTAGGTATAATATTTGGATTTACTGATTATTTTCTAATGTTCTTTAAAACTATTATTGTTGAATTATGTATTAATTTTGTTGAAAATTGCAATTTTCTTGAAATTAATGTAGAACAAACTATTTATTCTATTATCTTAAGTGTTGTTAGTTTTACTTTAGGATGTCTAATAAACTATTTTTTTTTGAGTAAAAAGAATTAATATAATGTTTCTTCATTTCATTATTCGGTAATATTATTGACATTTCATGATTTTCATTAAAAATTACATAAATAAATATATATATTGTTACTACTAATAATATTGTTTTATAAATATCCTTTGTTGAAGTATATATTATTGCTGTTAATATAATTATTTGAGATAAAGGATGTTTTAACATTTCTTTTTGTTGTTCTGTTAATTCCAATGATAAATATTTACTTCCAATATGAATTAATGCTATTGACATAAGCGATAAAGGCTCGATCATCTTTAAGTTGTTCTTTATTTGTTATTCCTTTTTTTATTAATATTATATCAAGATATATCGCTATAGCACATATTAATAATAATAAACCGATCTTTAAATCCCATTGTGAAATATAATAAGCAAATAATACTATAAATAGCAATAATAAAGGATTTTCATATATTACAATCATAAAATATGGGTTTTTCATAGATGGGTTTAATGCTATTATTATTACATATAGTATTAATATCACTAAAATCATTGTTTTCCATACTGTATCCATTTTATATTACTATATTACAAAAGATAATATGCTATATGCAACTTTGGAAGAAGCATATAATATTTCAAGTTTCAAAAAACCTAAGAAGAAGAAACTTAATAAAAATTTAGAACCTATAGAATCTATGGAACCTATAGAATCTATAGAATCTATGGAACATAATAACAATATTCATCCATATGATAAATTTGATTCTACTATGGTATCAAATGACCTTTCAAGAACTACTACTCATAATCAATGCGATCCTTTACAAGCACCACCTTATATTTTTCCTATTGAAGAAAAAGCAAAAAAACATTATGAAGAAGCTTTAAATGATATGAATAGTATTGATACTAAAATAGAATCTAATATTGATGATGAATTAGATGCTTATTTAAATGATGAAGAATATACTGAAATTAATAATACTACTATAGTCCCATATACTAAAAAAACTACTAAACCTATTAAACCTATTAAAACTGATAAAATTGATAAACCTACTAAAACTGACAAATTATTTGATCGTATATATGAATTATTTATATTAATTTTATTAGCAATTTTAATTATTTTAATGTGTGAAGTAATTGTTCGTATTGCTAAAAACTAATAATATTCATCTTGAGTTTCTTCTTCATATAATAAAGTATGAACATATAATGGATTTGTTCTTCCAACACGATGTGCTCTTCCAATTGCTTGTGTTCTTTCATTATTCATAGAATGATAAATAATAACATCAGTTGCAAAACTAATATCTATACCTGAACCAGCGTAATTTGTATTAAGTAATATAACTTTAACTTCACCGTTACGAAATCTTTCTAAAATATTATTCATACAACTTGTAGTTCCTTTAATTTCGGTATAAGAAATATCATGATTATTAAGATTATTTATAATATTTGAAAAACCATTTTCAATTTTACTGAAAATTAAAAACTTACCTTCTTGTTTATTATTTATAATATCAATTAATGTATTTTCTTTACTTTTTATTTTTGATTTATCAATAGGTGATATAATAGTATTATTCGTTATAAAAGTAGTATCAGATATATCTATTTCTTTTCTACATTCTGGACACTTTTTATTTGTTCTTATCCACATCATAATACAAGTTGCACAATAAGAATGTGTACAATTCAATATTAAAGGATTTGTTAAATTATCTAAACATATAGCACAATTTTTTTCATTTATATTACTTATCCTTACAGTTAAATCTTCAATCTTAGATTCTAATGATGATATAATTCTATTTATACTTTCATATTTTTGTTCTTTTTCTTCATCAGATAAATCCATATATTGTACCATATTCTTCTCACATTTCTTATTATGTAAATCTTTATTTAATTTATTTGTAAAACATTCTATTATACCATTTTCAGTAGCTACATTACCACCAATTTCACGCATAATACCTAATAAATCAGATGCATTTAATCGTTCAATTTGTGATCTTGATAAATATGGACGAATTACACTTAATCTATTTAACATTTTGCATTTATACGTTTTTTCGATTATCGGTGGTAGATCAAAACTCTTTTTTATAAATGAATCCTTTGATTTTATTAATATATGATTTAATTCGTTTTTTATTAATTCACGAATTAAATATATATTCGCATTAACACAATACCTTATATTTAATAAATTCGTATAAGTTGCACTTATTAACCACTTATATAAAAAAGAAATATTACCAATTGACATTAATATATCGTGAGCTTCATCTACAATTACTCTAGCCCAGTATTTTATAAAAAAACTATCATGTTCCATATAATTCATAAATTTACGTAAAGTTGTATTTTTTATAAGCACTAAATCAAATCTTTCAAAATACTTCTTAATTCTTTCAATATTATTATCATTTGGTTTCTCTATTTTCTTTATTATACGAATATCATCTAACAATAATACTGATAATTTAGAATCATTTTGAATACTCCTCACCCATTGTGTATATACTGGTCCTCTTGGAACTATTACTAATGTTGTATTAATATATTTACTTCTTATAATTTCTATATCATATTTTTGAATATTTGATATAATTGCTGTATTTTTTATTACATCAGTTGGTTTTATTTTTACTTGAGTATTATAACTTTTTAATGAAGAATTATTTATTTTTAAAGTATTAATCGGAGAATGTGCTATAATAGCTAATGCTGTTATAGTTTTTCCATAACCTACTTTTTCGCCAATAATACCTATATTTGTTGTTATTTCATAATAACTATTTTCATTTATTTCATCATTATGATATATTTTTTCTTCTTGTTCCATTTTATAAGCCTTGTATACTCCGGCTAATTGATGTTTTTTTAAAGGCAAACGTATTTTTTCATTTTGTTCTATTATAGGTGATTCTTCATCTAACATATCATTATAGTAATACATTCTTATTAATATTAAATATATATTTTTTATATACTTAACTTATAACAAAATGTTTTGTAAAATCTGATGTATAATATATTGGTGCTAAAATTGCATTTATAAATGTATTAATTGGTAAGAATATATTCGCAAATGCATCTTTATAATTTATATAAAAATCGTTAAAAATATGTATTAATAATATTAATAATAAAAAACTTGAAAAAAAACCTATAATATCTAAATTACTTAAAATATCATAAAGTATTTCTGAAAACATATTTTATATTATTTATTTTAAATAATATAAAATGTCTAAATCTATTGAAACTAATAATACTTTAATTCAAGGTAATACTACTAATATTGAAAATATTAACTCTCAAATTAGTTCTTTAAAATTAGATGTAACTGTTAAAGATCAATATGATCGTATTAAATATACTAGTTTTGTTGATTGGCATATTAGACTTGAAATATATTCCAATATTACTGATATTACTATATTAAATGAAAATTTACTATATAGTAATTTAATTCCTGATTATATTGATTATATACATTTAGATTCTGATCAAAAAGAAATATTATATCAAAGTAATTTACAATTTATTGATTATACTGAAATTGGAAATACAAATACACTTAAACGTGATTATCAACTTGATGATCAATACAATACTTATCAAAGATATATATTTAATAATAAACCTAATTTATTATTAAGATATAAATTAAATATATTATTAAAAGAAGATCATAATCATACTTTAATATTTCCAGATAATTTATATGACTATTGTTTATTTGTTAATTATAAATATAAAGGCAGTAATATACAAAGGGATGATGATAAAGAAATAAATTTAATTAAAGGTTGGAATACTATTGATTATTTTTTTATATATAATGATATTTCTGATAAAATAATTGCATTAGGTTTTAATCCTATTCTTGATTTTAAAGATAAAATTGAATTAATTTATGGTTTCTTACCTTACAATGAAAATAAACTCGTTGAAAATAATAACTCTTTACGTTATACCATTTCTACAAAAAATAATACAAATAATGAATATATTATTCAACAAAAATCTAAACCTATTGTTCATCAAACATATATATTAACTAAATCTTTTATTTATAATTTTAGTAATTTATATTCTTTTCAATTTAATAGTAATATTAATTTCAATTTTAATATAGATTCAGTTCATTCAAATGATGTATCGATTAAATTAAATTCAATTACTTTAAGTAATATTCATACAGAATCATTATTAATTAATAATTTTAATTTATTTATTGATAATATTACCTCTAATTCTACACCATTTAATGATAATCAAGAAATTCAAATAAATGAAAGTTATACATTTAATTGTGCTAATTCTGATATTAAATTTTATGATCATACATTTGAAAATAATATAAATATCGATATTAATTGTAATATTGATTTAAAATTTGATAATATTAATAGTTCTGTGTTATATAATATTGAATTCGAATTTTATTTAGAAATAAGAAGTAACAATAATAATAATAATTTAGAATTTAATCATAAAGAAAATATAGATAAACAAACTACAAATAATAATATAATATTTATGAATGATGGATCTATTGGTATAGGAACTGATGATTCTAAAGGCTATTCATTATATGTTAATAATATTTCTACTACTAAAAAAGGAATTTATTGTGCAGATGATATTACAATCTTAAGTGATGAAAAATATAAAACAAATATTAAAACAATTGAAAATCCTATTGATAAATTAATGGCGTTAAGAGGTGTTTCTTATAATAGAATTGATCGGGATATTAATGAAACTCGTTATGGATTTATTGCACAAGAAGTTCAAAAAGTTTTTCCAGAAGCTTGTGATCAAAATAATGGTATTAAAACTACTGATATTGTAGCATTATTAGTAGAAAGTTTTAAAGAACTTGCTAAAAAAATGTAAAAAAATGTAAAAATTGTATAAAAAATGAAAGAAAAATTATAAAATAATTATACTCAAAATGACTACCAACAACACTCTTGTTCACGAATACCTTATCCCCCTTATTGCAAATATTGATTTCAATGAATGTGATAATCCTACTGCTATGAAAACTGTCATTTGCAAACTTCTTACTATTGCTAAAAAGTCTATGAAAAATGAAAAAGAACCAAATGATATGTCAGTATTGACTGATGTTGATTTTTCTTCTTCTTCTGCTAAGGTTATGACTACTACTAATTCTATTAAAAAGACAGTTTCCATCAAAAGTGATGATTCTGATGAAGAGATCAAAGACACAAAGAAGATGAATATGAAAAAGAGTAACAAAAAGGATATCAAAAAAGATGACAAAAAAGATATAAAAAAGGATGTGAAGAAGGATGACAAAAAAAATGTGAAGAAAGATGATAAGAAGAAAGATATCAAGAAGAACGACAAGAAATCTGTTGTTGATATCTCAGCTGATGAAGATGAAGATGAAAATGAAGATAATAAATCTGATATTGAAACTAAAGAAAAAGAAACTAAGAAAATTGTTAGAACACCCGGTAAATCTACTGATGAAGATGATAAAGATAATGAAGATGATGAAGATGATGAAGATAATGAAGATGATGAAGAT
>TARA_B100001778_G_scaffold111328_1_pt1 | contig 10954 bp, 17 predicted proteins | sample TARA_B100001778 | Tara Oceans TARA_B100001778 (sample SAMEA2623826) | marine metagenome | biome: marine biome (ENVO:00000447); feature: deep chlorophyll maximum layer (ENVO:xxxxxxxx); material: "saline water (ENVO:00002010), including plankton (ENVO:xxxxxxxx)" | depth 40 m
TTATAGTACTCTAATGTTGTTTCAAATTTATTTTTACTAATTTTCCATTTATTATTTCTACTACAATGAAAGTAATCATGAAAATTTTTAAATTCTTCTGATTTCATAAAATTTTCAAACTTCATTATATAAAGCTTTTTTATACCTTTTTATATAATGTCCGATAATATTGAAACCAATATTATTACTAAGTTCAATGAATTAACTCAAAAAGTTAAGAACACTTCTGCTACCCCCAATGTTATTGTTCCTGATGATATTAAATTAAAGTTTTATTCTTATTACAAACAAGCTACAATAGGTGATTGTAATACTGAATGTCCCGGAATATTTGAATTTCAAAAAAAAACATTATGGAATGAATGGAATAAAATTAAAGGAACGTCTAAAGATGAAGCTATGAGAATGTATATTTACTATGCACAACAATACGTATAAACATTTAATTCTTTATTATCATAAATGGAATCACAATATATTAATTTAATTAAACATATTTTAGAAAATGGTATATCTAAATATGATCGCACTGGCATTGGAACTTTAAGTATATTCGGTTATAATATGAAATTTAATTTACGTAAAAGTTTTCCTTTATTAACTACAAAAAAAGTATATTGGAAAGGAGTTGTTGAAGAATTGTTATGGTTTATATCTGGTTCTACGGATTCTAACAAATTAAAAGAAAAAGGAGTTAAAATATGGGAAGGTAATAGTTCAAGAGAGTTTTTAGATCGTCGTGGATTAACACATTATGATCAAGGTGATATTGGTGCAGGTTATGGTTTTCAATGGAGACACTTCGGTGCTAAATACACTAATATGTATGATAGTTATGAAGGAAAAGGTATAGATCAATTAAAAGATGTTATTTATAAAATTAAAAATACACCTGATGACCGTAGAATTATTATGAGTGCTTGGAATCCTGTTGATATTGATAAAATGGCTTTACCACCTTGCCATATTTTTGTTCAATTTTGGGTTGATACGAATAAAAAAGAATTACATAGTCAAATGTATCAAAGATCTTGTGATGTAGGTTTAGGTGTTCCTTTCAATATTGCAAGTTATGCTTTATTAACTTGTATTATTGCAAAGTTATGTGATTTAACTCCAGGCGATTTTCACTATTGTATGGGTGATACACATATATATAAAAATCATATAGATGCTATGAAATTACAAATTACTAGAGAACCATATGATTTTCCAAAAATAAATATAAAAGATATTACAGATATCGATAATATTAAATTTGATGATATTGAATTAATAGATTATAAATATTATGAAAATATTAAAATGAATATGGCAGTTTAATTTAATTTCTCAATACTATCTTCTAACGTATAATATATCTTATTTATATTTTTTATAGAATTAATAAATGCTTTACATCTTGGACAAGGTTGAGATTGTCTTATCTCATTATCTTGAACTCTTACTACATACATATGTAATGTTTCCGTTGGTTTGCAATTTAATTTCAAAATTGCACTTTCTTCGGCGTGAATACTATATTTTATGTAAGTTTTCTTATCTTTATAAATACGATAATTATGTCCTCTAGATACTATTGTATTATTATGCACTATAACACAACCGTGTTTTTTACTCATTAAAGATTTATTTGCTTCATCAATAGCAGCCTGAATAAAATCAGAATGCTTTCGTTTATAAATTGACATAATAATTTATTTTTCTGTTTTCATTTTTATATGTTTATAATGATACTTTTGAGTATTATTGTTATTCTAGGTTAGATTTTTTATTATTAAGGAGAAGAGAGATCATAGTCATTATTATTATTATTATTATTATGCTGGTGCTCCAATTTGTTCTTGTAAAAATAATACATTATACAGATTCGTAGCTGATTGTTCTATGTTAGCTCGGTCAGTTTCTTGAGATACTCTATATATATTATTGAAAACTTTTTGTAATTTCCCTAGTATATCAGCAGGAGGAACAGCAGCAGCAGCACCAGCAGCAGCAGGAGCACCAGCAGCAGCAGCAGCAGCAGCACCAGGATTAAACGTTCCTAAAATAGGGTCTATGAACTTTGTTTTATTAGCTAAGTTTAACGAATTAGGTGGGACTAGAACCGGTAAAGCACTCGAATCAGCAATATAAGTACCATTAGTTTCTTCGAAACATTGTAATATTTTATTTAATATATAGGCTCTACTTACAGTTACACATTTATCATCCCCTGTAAAATCAATATCAACTGGTAGTTCATTAAATCCTGCCTTTTTAATGGCGTTTTTAAAGTCGTTATCATCGCGCACCCTTTTAAATTCTTGTAATTTATCCGCTGCGCCAAGTATGACAGCAATTTGAGCTTTAGCGGGATCACCATCTGGTACCGCTTTATTTAAATATGTTACAAACTTTTCTAGATCTTTACCTACTGTTACTTTAAGTTTATCGTTATCTCCAGCATTTTCTAACCTACCAGTCATTGCTGCACCTAATCCATATAAAGCAAGACAACATATTTTTTTTAATTCTTCTGGGGCTGGGCCAGGTTGATAAACACGCGCTGTGTCAATAATCTCTTCGCTCTTAATTTCTATTTTATCAAATTCTATTATTGTTTTACCAACACCCCCTAAAATTTGTTTAGCACTCTTGTTTGATCTTTTCTTTTGTTCAACTTTACCAAGATTATCTTGAACTCCACCAATATATTGTTTTTTTAAACCACCACCATTTTTTTTAAACATATAAGTTACATCTACATTTTCACCACCACTTTTATAATATGCAGAACCATCTTTACGCATATATATATTACGATTTTTACCAGCTATTAAAAGTTTCATTTTAATATTATAAAACATTAAATATCTTGCAATAATCGTGGTTTCTTATCCCCATTTAAAACATTAGGCATAGTTCTATTATCTTTATATTTTGCTTTAATGCGTTTTTTAATAAAATCCGGAAATGTAAAATCTATGTCGTCAATAAGATTATCATAAGATTTAATAATATCATCAATAAAATTTTCATCAAGTTTATCAGGATAATTGGTAATATGATTTTCAATATGATGTTCTAATTTAATAAACTTAGTAGTTAAAGATTGAAATTGATTATATTTATCATTAATTTGTAAAACAGATTGTAAGGCGGCTATAAATGCAATAATTCCATTAATAGAAATATTCATAAAAGTTAAAATATAATGACTTTCTGTTGGAATACTACCAGATGCAGCATTAAAAACACATAATATAGCGGAAGCTAATATAGTAGGAATAATTAAAACATTACTAAAACTATAATAATAATTTTTAGTATTTTCACATAAAATAGACATCATAAAACTTTTATCTAAATAATCATCTAATAACATTTTTTGATGAATAGATAATTTAGATTGTTCTAAAATATCTAAGCTTCTTGTGCGATTAATATTTTGTGAAGAATCTATAGGTTCAATATAATCTATATTGACCTTCTTAAAAGTTTGTATTTCATCTTCCATATTTATTTAATCTAAAATGTTATATTTTTTACTTTAAAAAAAATGATATATATTTAATTTTATTATTAAATGACTGAACCAATTATAATAGATTTTATTGAAAAAAAATTAACATATAATAAATTTATAAATTTATTTAAGGATGAATTAGATAAAACAACGTATCAAACAATAATTAATATATTAGAGAGTAATAATATAGAAGAACGTTTATTTAATAATAGTAAAAAAGATACATATTATCAGAAAATAAGTAGTGAAATTTTTGTAAAACTTAAAAAAGAGAAAGCTGAAGATCCTATTGAATTTAATAAAAAATATAATAATAAATCAATGTTAGCAATAAAAAATATGATATGGTCAAAAGAATATAAAACTAAATAGTAAAATGAATATTGATACTCAAATAAATAGAAATAATAATCATGCAGATATTGTTATGATTGATCCAAATCATTCACCAAATAGTTCTTCAAATGATAATAGAACGATAGATGAATTAAGTGATCATGAAATGCGTGCAAAATTAAAACATCATATTAATAAAAAAACGGATAAGATCTCAGATAAATTACAATATATCTCATTAAAATTTGATATTGTAAAAAATAAATTTAATGGCTATTCATTAACAATATTAGTAGTATCAGCACTAATAACTTTAAGTGATGCTCTAAAACTATTAATAATACAATTTATAGGAAAAAATAATATTAATCTTGAACCAAATGATATAGATTTTACACTTAATATATTATCATTATTAATGGGAACATATATGACTGTAATAGCAAGTATAATACGATTTCAAAATTATAGGGAAAAAATGGAAAAATTAAAAGAAATGCAAGATCGATTAATACATGTTAAAGCCTTATATAATCGTGAATTAGCAGTATTACGTTTAAATAAAAATGAAGAAAAAACATTAGTTGAAGATGTTCAAGATAAACTATCAGAATATGATTCAATAATAGATGAAATAAATATAATAAGTGAAATAACAAATGCGGAAATGATCTTATTTAGTAAAAAGATATCAGATTTTAAGTTAGAAATAACAACAATAAAAAACAATGAAAAGAATAAATTAAGAAATATATTATCACAATAAAAGTAAAATATGACATTAGAACAAATACAAATAAACTTATTAAAATCTTATAAAGATAAGAGTTATGTAATGGGTGTATTATGTGAAAAAAGTTATGAACATTTTAGTTTTATAAAATCAATATGCAATATACCTTTAATAATAATATCATCTGTAATGGCTATTTTTAATTCATCTACATTTGATGGAAATGAAATGAAAATACCAAATGTAGTTATAAATAGTTTAACCGCAATGATTGTAGGAATTATAAATAATTTCAGGGTAAATGAAAAAGAAAGTAATTTCAAACAATTATCTTCTAAATTTATGAAAATATCGCATTGTATTGAAGATAAATTACATAATAATTTAGAATCATTAACAAGTAGTGATGTATCAAATCATATCAAAGAATATGATAATTTAATAGAACAAATCGATTTTACTTTTCCAACTTCAATTCAAAAAGCAGTAAAAAAATTATACAATAATAAAAAACAATTACCTGCGATTCTAAATGGTGATACGGATGACATTATTATTGAAACAATGCCTACATCTCATTCAATACCACAAGTAAATACAATTATAACATCTAATCCATGATTAATTTAAGATCTTTAATATAAAACAATTATACCATCTAATCCATTATTAATTTAAGATCTTTAATATAAAACAATTATACCATCTAACGAATGATTTGTTTAAGATCTTAAACAATTACTTATGATATTATATAAAAAAATGGTAAATTATATTTATAAATTACATATATAATGAATAAATGTTATGAATTATTAGAACAATATACAATTTTATATAATAATTCTTTAGAAAATAATATAAAACCACGAAAAAACTTTAAAATACTAAATAATAAAAGTTATCAATATTATAAAAAACTTTCAAAAGAAATTTTAATTGCAATTGAAATTATAAAAAAAATTAGATGATGTAAAATAATCATCAAAGTAATTTTTTGTAATACATATAAGAAATCTTCATTTATAAAAAGTAATACAGCGATTCATTTCTTACGAAAATCTTAGCAGATTGCATTCTGTTTTTATTATATAATATAAAAAAGATCCTTATTTTTTATAGTAAATAGTTCCTTATTTTTTATAGTAAATAGTTCCTCTCAATTTTTCTTTTTTTTTCTTTAAAAAGATATGATATAGTTTATCCCATTGTTCACACCATTTATCTTTTTTATAATTACTCATTTTTAAAATATAATTACTACTACTTAAATAAGGTTTTCGTGATGCAGGTTTCCATGCATAACTAAATATATATATATTTGTAGCCATTACCCAATCATATGCATCAATCGATACACAACTTATAAACCATTTGTATATATCATTTGGATCATATTCTTTTAAAGTCATATAATTCAATAAGATCATTAACCTCTCAATATGATGCAAATAACCATATTTTTTAACTTTATCTAAACAATTATCAATAGGTAAAATACCAGTTTTAAAGTTATCATTATACCATTCAATGGGTAATTTAATTTTATTATTAAAATGATTAGATTTAATCATAGTATCATAATGATAAACGTAAATATATCGCATATATTCACGCCAACCTACAATTTGTCGTAAGAATCCTTCATAACTTTCTATAGGAATCTTAGATTTAACTTTAATAATTTCTTTAATAACATCTTCTGGTGTTATTAACCCAATATTTAATGAAGATGATAGAAAAGAATGATATAAAATAAGGTCATCTTCAGATAAAATAGCATCTTGATACTTACCAAAATGAATTAATTTATGTTTTAGAAAATGACTTAGAAGCTTACTGGCTTGTTTATGTGTTGTTGGAAATACAAAAGTATTATTATTTCCATAAGTTTTAAATTGTTTAACATATTCTTCAGCTTCAGCAACAAACTTAGAATTACCAACATTATATTGTATAATAACTGGTAATTCTGATAATTTTTTACGATTATCTACATCATAACTTTTTTCTAAATCTTTTAATCCTAATTTTTGTATAGACCATAATTTAAAACTATTATGAAATAATTTACCACTATATTGTTTTAAATCTTCCATTGAATGTAAAAACATTGGAGATTTATGAATAATAAGATTAGAAAATTCTTTTTCTAATATTTTATCTACAGGATCGAACATTTCAGTTATATTTTTAGGAAGATCTTCCCCAAAATTAAAATATTTTATATTAAAATTATGTTTTGTTAAATAATCGTAGTAATATTTCATCGTAGAACGATGTAAAATTAATTTATTTTTATGATATAGTAATGATCTACATTTATGTGAAAAAAATAGCGGATGTTCGTATAATATATATTCTTTTGTTTTATCTAAATACTTTATATCAAATAAAGTATTAGGAAATAACAAAAATACCATTTATTCTTTATTAAGTTATTCTTTATTAAGTTTTCCTTCAATTACATTGAGACGATTAAGAATTTCTTTCAATAATTGATAATTATCACGAATAGTAGGATTATAAATATTTTTATTAATCATTGAATTAATAAAATTCTTTTGTTGATCATCTCTTTGTTGTTTTTTTTCCTTATATTCTGTAATATCCGCATCAGTAATATTAAGTTCTTTCATTACTTTAGTTTTATCAACATTGTCTTCATCAATTTGCTTTACAGCATTCATAACAATACGGGTTTTGATACTATTTGAAGTTCTTTTAAGAACTTTAGCAATATCATCAATACTCATACCTGCTTTAAGTTTGCTTAAGACATTTTCATCTTCACTATCATCCCACTTCAATCCAGCACGTGAAGTATCTGGATTTTCACGAAGTTTCTTCATATTTTCTTGAAATCTTACCATGTTGTTTGACATTGTTGATCTTAAATATTTGAATAATCTTTATATGAGTTTAAGTAATTGTTTTGTTATTTCTTTAGCTTTAATTTTTTTTTCATTTAATTTAATATGTAATATTTTTAAGTATTCTTCATTTTTTTTTATTTCATTTAAATCTTTTTTTATTTCTTTTGATAATTCATTTAATTGGTTTTTAATGGATTCACTATTATCTACTTTCCATTCAATCTCTTCAATTTCTTCAATCTCTTCAATTTCTTCAATTTCTTCAATTTCTTCAATTTCTTTAATTTCTTCAATTTTTTTAATTTCTTCAATTTCTTCAATTTCTTCAATTTTAACTTTTTGTTCTATAATATTATTAATTAATTCTCTACTATTAAAATCAACATAATGTGATTTAGAACAACTAATATCAATACAATTTATAGAATTATTACAAAGAATTGTTTTATCAATTGAATTATCAAAATTATTTTTATATATATTCAATATTAAATCTTGTTTTTTAGAATCTAATCTTTTAATCAATTCATTATCCATAATTATAAAATTTCTATTTTAGAACAATCATTTTTATACAACACTATTTTTTTTTTGTTCTTGCCATAATTCTCCTAACTTTGACATATGTTGTTTAGGTGTTAATTCTTTATATTTTTCTTTAATTAAACTCATATTTTCTCTTACAAATTGATTATAAACTGTTAATTTCTTTTCTTTATCCCCTGTATTTTTATTCTTTTTTTTCATATATTTCTTACATTTTTCATCAACTATTTTCATAAAAGACTTTTTTGTATAATCTTTGTTTAAATCAATTTTATTTAATTCTGTAATAATGCTTTCAATATCAATCAAAGTCATTTTAATATTTAAAGAAAGATATGAACTCGGTTTTATATAGGTTTATAAAGATGATTTATTAACTATTTCACATATATAACCTTTAGTTGTCAATTTTTTAGTATAAGTTGATAATTCATTATATTCTAATAAAATTGAATTATCAATTATTGGTTTATTAATAAATTGAGATATATTCACAATATCAATAGAATATAAATATACATTATTGTTCTTTAATAATAAAAATACTTTCATAAAAATGATTACATATAATTAATTAATTATTTTTAAATGGAGTATTTTCAAAATATTAGTACTATTATTATTGATATTGCTACTTTTAATAAAGAAAAATCTTTCAAATATATTAGTTCATTAAGTATTATACAACAATATTCTTATGTTAAAATTAATAATTTAAAAAATAATACAGAATATAATAATCAAGTTGGTCAAGTTGAAGAATTATTAAAAAACAATAGATATAAAGTTTATGTAAAAAATAAATATCTCTCAATTTCTATAGAAAATATTACATTATATCCTATTATATTATTCTTCAAACCCGAAGAAATGAACATTGAAATATTAAAATACTACAATACTAGTTTTAATATCCCTTTATGTAATAATAAAGATTATATTACAATATTTTACAAAGGTGATTATTATTTTGAAAATATGAAAACACTTACAAATGCAAAATTAGAAGCATTCTTTAATAATGCTTCATATGAAATATATACAACATGTAAAATTTGTTTTATAGATAAATATAATTTAATTGCATGTAATCAATGTATTTATACATTCTGTGAAAAATGTTTAATTAAATTTAAAAATAAATCTTGTCCTTATTGTAATTATCCTTTAGATTATAAAATAATATAATTATATACATCATTATACTATATAAGAAAATAACTAAATATATATATTTATATAAATGTCTTTAGATTCTACTATTTTTATTTTAGGAGGTTGTGGATATGTTGGATTAAATTTATCTAAAGTATTAAGTGAAAATAATTACAACGTTGTTATTATTGATATTATAGAACCATCTGTCCTTATTAATTTTAAATACAATTATTATTGTTGTGATATACGTAATATAACATATATGACTACTTTAGTAAATCAACATAAACCTGATTGTTTTATTTGGTGTGTTGATCTATTACCTTGTAGTAATTTGTATTATGATGTATGTATTACTGGACTTACAAACATCATAAATATATTAAATATTTGCAAAATTAAACAATTCATTTATTTATCTTCCGCAGAAATATATGGTAATTACGAATATGCAAATGAAAATACTGTTTGTTCTCCTTATTCAACAGAAGGAAAAACTAAATTACTATCTGAAGATATCATTATAAATATATATATATACAATTATTTTATTTTACGTATCGGTAATATTTATGGTAAATTAATTAAAAATTTACACAATTACAAAAATCATATTATTAATCAAATCGAATTATTTGAAAATAATATTATTGAAAAAATTGAAATTTCAAATATTATTTCAGATTATATACATATTACAGATCTAATTGTTGTTATTTCAAAATGCTTATACAGATTAAATGTCTATAATGTCAATAAAACAATCTTAAATGTAGGAACTGAAAATACTAAATCTGATTTTAGAATATTTAATTCTATTTTTAATAAAAAATCAAAACCATCCTTATATAGCAATACAACATCTAAAATGATTATAAATACATTAGATTGTAATAAATGTAAGTTTATTTTAATATGGGAACCGAATCATAAAAATATATAAAAATGATTACATTATATATTTTTTATTATATACATTATGAGCAAAAATTGGAGCGATACTGTAGAAGAAACTGATCAGTTTAAAAAAACGGATAGGACTGAAAAAACTGATAAGTTTGAAAAAACTGATAAGTTTGAAAAAACTGATAGGACTGAAAAAACTAATAAGACTGAAAAAACTGATAGGACTGAAAAAACTGATAAGACTGAAAAAACTGATAAGACTGAAAAAACCGATAAGACTGATACGAGTGAAAAAACTGAAAAGATTAAATATTTTCCTCATATTCCTTGTTGGTATTTGGTTAATAATTTTCAATGCAAACAAGCGAATTGTTATTTTAATCACAATCCTACATTTATCAAAACACATAAAGATAAAAGAGAACATTCGGTTTGTCATCTATATTTGAAATGCAAAGATAAATGCAATAAATTTCATAATATGGATGAATTGATGGAATTATACAATACTGCAAATCGAAAACTTAATGCGGTGGATAATATCATGAAGACTTAATTATCTAATCAATTATTTCGTTTTCACTTATTTTTATTATTTCAATATTTAATTCTTTAAAGATTTCTTCGCTGATCTTAAATGATTTTTCCCAATTTTTACTAACATTTTCCCAAGGATCGACTGTTACAATTGTTTTTATACCAGCTTGAACAATACTTAAAGCACAATGATGACAAGGAAATCTATTACAAATTAATATAGAATTATTGATATTAATATTAGTTTTAGCAGCGTGAATAATAGCATTTTGTTCGGCGTGTATAACATAATATTTTTTATTAGCTTTATTCCAACGTTTCTTAGTTTCTTTTAATCCTCTTGGTAATCCA
>TARA_B100001778_G_scaffold90240_1_pt1 | contig 10927 bp, 6 predicted proteins | sample TARA_B100001778 | Tara Oceans TARA_B100001778 (sample SAMEA2623826) | marine metagenome | biome: marine biome (ENVO:00000447); feature: deep chlorophyll maximum layer (ENVO:xxxxxxxx); material: "saline water (ENVO:00002010), including plankton (ENVO:xxxxxxxx)" | depth 40 m
TCTTTTCTGAAATATGAACCCTCTAATTTTATGTTCTCAATCACTTCATATGCGGCCTCAACTGCAGTAACTAAATCTGGAGCTATTCCGGTTGCTGCAAGCACGCGACCACCATTAGAAATTAATTTTCCATCATTGGAAATCACTGCACCAGCGTAATGGACGAAGGCACTAATTTCTCCTTCCTCAATTCTTATTTCTGTACCTTGAATAATTCTTCCAGTAATTGAATTAGAAGGATAACCTTCTGAAGACAAAACAATGGTTGCTGATGAATAAGGGAATGTTGTAAAATCGTATTCAGAAATTTTCCCATTTGCGCAAGAAATTAACAATTCCCCTAAATCACTAGATATTAATGGGAGTGTGACTTGTGTTTCAGGATCTCCAAAACGGACATTAAATTCCACTACAAAAGGTGCGCCGTTCTCATCTATCATTAATCCAACATATAAGCAACCACGATAAGGTACGTCCTGATTCCTAAGGAAATGATGCATAGGTTCAATAATCTCGGAAATTGTTCTCTGCTCTACTGCAGAAGTATAAACTGGCGCAGGAGCATAGGCACCCATTCCTCCAGTATTAGGGCCATTATCACCGTCCAAAAGACGTTTATGATCCTGGCTAGCTGGTAGACAAACGTAACCGGATTCATCCATCACCACCAAAACTGATGCTTCTTCACCATGTAGGAACTCTTCAAGAAGTACCTTTCCATCCAAAACTATTCCATCCCTCAGAGCATCATATGCTTCATTCCGATTAGTTGTAACAACAACTCCTTTACCTCCTGCAAGAACATCTCTTTTTACTACCCATGGAGGTGAATAAGTGTCCAATGATTCATTAATTCGGTCAATATTTTCGATTAAAATTAGGCCAGCGGTAGGTACTTTCATCGATTGCATGATTTCCTTTGCGTACAATTTAGAACCTTCTAATCTAGCACCTTTTGAATTAGGGCCAAAACAAGGAATTCCTTCTTCTGAGAGTCTATCAGATAAGCCTGCAACTAAAGGTGCCTCTGGGCCTACAACTACCAAATCAATTTGTAAAATTTTAGCCAAATCAATGATTCCTTCGATATCCATTGATTCAACCTTATGATTGGTTCCAGAAATTGCTGTACCTGCATTCCCAGGACATGTGTGTACATTACTCACAGATTCACATTCCGATAGGCTGAGGGCTAGGGCATGCTCTCTACCACCACTACCTACAACAAGAACTTCCATGCCATTCACACCTCACCCGATGAAGTCTAGGAATTAATGAATTCGAATGCCGAATTATAAAAAAAACTAGTAAGGAACTTCTTTAAGTCCAAATTTATAACCTATAATATTGAAAGAACGATGAAGTACTGGGGTGAAAATTATAAGAAAAATAATTTCTTCTATCAAATTAGGATGAGTTATTATCTGATCATCGAAAAGTAAGAAAGATGTAACGAATATAGCAATTGCAAAGGGTACGGTATCAAGGAGTGGTGCTTCTGAGCTTTCATCACCTTCTCTTTTCAGACCTCTTCTACGCTTTACAAAAGAACCGCACATATCCCCTATCATACAAGAAAATCCAAGTATGAAACCCATGGTAAAGGCAGCCAAAGATGAACCAATTTCACCTCCAAAAAACCAAAACCAGTCACTCGAGTTTGCATAAATTAATGGATCAATAAAAGGTGCATCAGTACCATTACCATTCCAAAGATTATGGGCAATAATAAACAATAATCCGCTAAAAATACCACCCCCAATTAGTCCATTCCAAGATTTACCATCACCGAGTATTCTATGGCCATCGGAGTAATTTTTTCCGCCATCGATAATTATAACCGGCATTCCTGTTTTATCAGGTATCCATTTGCCGAATAACATTGCTCCAGTATTAGCCAGATAGGCTGAACCATACATCAATAAAACACACATGACATTTACAAAAAAGGACCCGAGGCCATCTGTTTCGAAAGGAGTTGAGGAGATATCCACAGCCCATCGAAAAGACCTCTAGACATGAAACATTCCCTCATGGCGCCCAAGTATTAATTTCCTATTGACTGTTCGCAAAAGCATGAACAACATACTAAAGATGAAAACTGGATTAACTTCAATGCTGCTAATTCTAGTTTTTTTCTCTATACCTGTAGTCGCAGATAATCATCAAGGAGATATAATCATTGATGAAATTGTAGAATGGACTACTGATCAAGAAGTTACCCAAAATATTCACATCACTAGTGGCGGAAAGTTGACTATTAGTTCATCCGTTACTTTCTCATCATCATCTACAATAACTATTGATGAAGGGGGCGAAATGAAATTAATAGGATCGTCTGAATTAATCTCTGAAAAAAGAGCTACTTCTCTGAAAACTCTAGGTATGATTGACGAAGGAAATAGATCGAAAATCATTATACCAAGTTCGATGTATAGCGAGGAAATCAATGTCATAATTAATGCTGAAGAAGGAGCATTATTAGACGGAAGCAATGTGTATGTAGGAAATATGGAACCAATATTGATGAGTGGAATGAATTTCTCATTGAATATCCCGGAGGGACAAGAAGACACTATTCTTGGTTTCACTGGATATGGGCAGTTTCCCATCATTAAATCAATTATTCTTGAAACTAATAATGGAGATTTAGAATACAAAGCTAACGAATTACCGTACCAAAATATGTTACTGCATGGAGACAATGGACTTACAATTAACTCCGCAGGAAAAATTGAAGTTATAGAAAACTCTACTTTACATGGAATAAATATTATTTCAAGCGGTGAAATAATAGTTAAAGAAGGCTTTATCAAAGATAGTAGTCCAATGATTTTAACCAGCGATAGTTCATCATTAGTTATCCAAAACAGTGAGCTATCGGGTAGTAAGGAGGATCATTATGTACAAGCACAACCATTTTCTAACATCGATTGGGGGAGCCCAGAAGATGGAACTGATGTTGCTATAAAAGGAGATTTAATTGATAGATGGGAAAGAATAATCTCCAATCAAGTCATTATTTTTGATTCTGTAGGAGTTCATTTTAGTATAATTGGAACAGGCCCTAATGGTGCACTAGACATCACTAATTATAGTGGCCCTGATGGTAAATCAGTCATTAATGACGGAGGAGATTTTAGAACAATTGAGATTGGATGGGCGAATGGAGAAATAACTACTGAAGAAGCCGTTATCTCCATTATAGAATATAGAACTGCTTGGAATACAGTGTCTAGTGGAATTATCAATTATGGCCCACAGGATGGAGATATTGAATTGACTTGGGAAAAAGAAATTGATTTGACTTCAAATAATGTTCCATATATAGAGTGGGTTTCTCTTACAGTGAATCCACTTGAATCTGAAAATGAGATTCAAACAGGAGTACCTCAACAAATTTCGGCAGTATTGGCTAATAGAGGAAGCGCCCCGGCCAATCTGTTCTTTGATTGTGACGTCGCAGAGACAGGAATGGCGGCTGACATTGGAGGATATCAGAATGTAAATATTGATGCAGGAGAAGAAGTAGAAGTTTTCTTTGGTTGGAGGAATAGTGTAGAAGGTACATTTAGCCTGACATGTGAAGTGTTAACGCCCACCCAATTAGTAGACTTTGAAAACTCACAGGCATTTGGTGGAGGAAATATGTCTACCCAGTCCATTACTTGGGAAGAAATTAATGAAGATAGTTTCAATATGATTCCAATTTTAATTGTAATAATAATTGTCATGATCTCAGGAGGAGTTTATTTCGTTCAAAATTTATCTAGGGATGCTGAACAAACCGCAGAGATTCTTGAAAATTATAATAAAACCGCAGAAAATGAAGATACAGATTGAATTCAAATATCCAAGACGACTTGAGCCATCCAACCTGGGCCCTCAAAAGTAGGAATATTTGGATTGACGCCTTTTACTACTTCGCCAGTTTTTATTTCTCTGAAGACTAGTTCATGTAATGTCACAGCTTTAATTTCAATCTCACGATCTACAAATTCCGAATCGACCCAAGAAACATGTGCAGATATTGATTCTTCATTGATTTTAATGGCTAAGTCGACTAGCCATTGATTCTCAACCGAACCTCTGTAAAGTATTTCTTCTAGAAACTTAACAAGTCCTCTTTCTAAATCATTATTCTTAATTCCCACTGTCCATACACCATTAAACCGTGTCAAATGATTTAGCGATTCTGAGGACTTATCTTCTAACTGTATTGATTGAAGCCCAAAAACACACTCAGTAATGACACCCTCTGCGGTAGAAGAAAATGCCCTGATCCCTATATCAGCAGTAGTTGGAAGAATCCACCAAGACATATTTAGCGTCACTCAAATTGATTGCATAATTCGCCCTGGCTAGGGAAACTCACAGGATCTTTCGGATTTGTATTCCACTTATTCTCGCACTTATTTAGTGAACCATCGCCATCTGAATCGATATTAGCATCCGCAGCGTCAAAAGGATCGAAATCAAAGAAATATTCCCATCCAGCCCACATACCGTCTCCATCTTGATCTTGATGGAAAACTTCAGAACCATCAAACCACTGATCACCATCTGTGTCATTCAATATAGGACTTGTTCCATTTTGCATTTCCTCAAAGTTTGTATAATTTTCAAGATCATCATAGAACCTCTTACCATAATCATTCATTGGATCAATGTGGCACTCTGCATTCTGGGGGTCGTCCCATCCAGGACAATAACGATAGAGAAGATTTGTGCGATTGAGTCCATCGCTATCAAAATCTTCCTGCCCATCATCTATACCATCTAAATCGGAGTCTATCATTGCTGGATCCATTGGTCCTCGAGCGCCTAATGCATTGAGTGAATTATTGTCTACAATACCCAAAGAAATTGCTTCTCCTGAGTAAAATACTTCCCAACCATCTGGGAGTTTGTCTCCGTCAGTATCGTCATTAACTGGATTGGTATTCCACCTATCTGGTGCTTCCAATTGGTTCATTAATGTATCATTATCAATATCATAAATATTATCTGTCAGAGAACCATAAGCAGGATCTAAAGCCCACCTACCATCATTAGGAATTACGAAGCCAGACAAGTTCATCTCATGTAAGAAATATTTTGGGTCCATTACTCCATCTCCATCTCTATCTCCTGATGTTGAGAAACCTTGGACATAATTTGTCCAAACCCATCCACCAGGCCCTAGTCCACATTCAAACATATTATCACATCCAGGTGGAAGCCAATTTGTGCTGCTAATCCACAAGCTGTGACTATTGGTGTTCTGTTGTACCGAGAATACCTGCATTTCCCAACCATCTGGCTGTCCATCTTCATCTGTATCGTTAATTAGCGGATTCGTAGCTGCTTGCCACGGTCGTGGAATAAACAATACTTCTCCACCATCATCCAATCCATCACCATCGCTATCCGCATTATTTCCATGAGTGATATACTGGTCTTGTCCATCCACTACTTCTTCACCATCTGCTAATCCATCATTATCCGTATCGAAAGAAGAGGCATTAGTGAAATATTGCTCGGTAACATTCCAGTAGAACCCATCCATAGCTTCAGTAAAATCTTCCAAACCATCGCTGTCAGTATCTCTATCTGTCGCGTTTGTGAATGTTTCATAATATTCGACAGCATCAGAAAGGCCATCACTATCAGTATCAAAGACACCTGGGTCACTTCGAACTAATACGTCTTTAACTCCATTATCAACTACTCTAATAGTCCAACCAATAACCTCTATTCCATCAATTAGGCCGTCATTATCTGTATCTGCTACAAGTGGATTGGTAGATCGCCCATCAGTAATTCCATCTCCATCCCTGTCTCTAGCATTATACTCATCTAAGTTAGTGAACCTTTCATCTTGCTCCACAATTATGGCTAAATCTTGAGTCCTAGTAAGTACTTCATCACCAACATTGACATTTATTTCATAAACCCAGCCTTCAGTTTGAGTTTTGACAGGAATATTGACGTAAACACTATTTTGAACTGTTCGAACCCAAAGAATTGTTTTATTCACTGGCACATATTCCCCTAATTCAACTGAAATTAGGTGAACAGTGCTGAATCCCACAAGTTCGTCGAATCTAACTCCTCCATCACCATCAGAGTCATAACCATCAAAGTCAGGATCTTCTAGAGCATTTGCTCCATCATCATTCGGATGTATTCCATTCAAATGCTCCCAACCATCTGGCATTCCATCGTTATCAGTATCTGAATTGAGTGGACTAGTGAAATTTTCAGGCCCCCATGTATATGCGACTTCATATTCTTCAACATTGTTCAGGCCATCTTCATCTCTATCGCCATAAGCATCAGTTGCGTTAGCTGGATTAAGGAACCTATTGTTTTCCTGATCTAGTGCATAACAGTACTCGTATCCGTCAGGCATCCCATCGCCATCTGAATCCCAATCTCCGGGTCCATTAAGGCGCCCATCGCCATCCATATCTTCCTCGAACCAGGTCATATCTCCGGGGCCACTCATGTATTCGTGATATGGTGCTTGTAATGTCAAGGTGCCAAATTGAATTACGCCGCAATGAACAGATAGGTCGATATTGCCAAATGCTATTTCATATCTATCAGCAATTAAATCTCCGTCACTATCCTCTTCCAAAGGATTGGTATCATATCTTTCCTCTACATAATTTCTCAGACTATCTGGCTCCGGTTGTTCCAAATCTAATAATGCGTCACAAGAATGACCAAATTGATTACCCATCTCGTCAAACGTACTAGCACCGATATCGGCCTTAATTTGTGCCTTAACTTCAGGAGTTAAAATGTAACAGTCCCAATTGCCATCGAGTGGATCAAGAAGTTTAATTGAACCTTGAGGAGTCTCGACTGTGTATGTATAGAGAGATTCCCAACGATCGTTTAATCCGTCTCCATCAGAATCTTGAAGATTTGGATTTGTGCCGAGTGCTGCTTCATCCATATTGATTAATCCGTCCCTATCTGGGTCTCCGAATGGACCGTTATCAGGGTTAGGGAATGTTTCATTTAACTCCGTATTTTCGTCATTCTCATCAGGATTAGTAGTTTGAGGGTCAGGCTCAGCAGCTTCACCGCTATCTAATGGGTCAAGTCCGTTATCTATCTCCCAACCATCTTCTAAACCATCATTGTCGGTATCTGAAAGTCTCCAATCAGTACCATAGAGTGTTTGTTCCATCCTATCAGGCAATCCATCGCCATCTGTATCTTTACCAGGAATATGATTTTCATCATCTGAAGTTTCTATGTCTGCAGAACCATCTTCCCACCCAGAGACCGTAGCCAAACCTGCACCGATAATTGTGTAAAATCCTGCTAAAATTAAGGTTGCAGCGATGGCTGCAACGGCATATTGGTTGTGTGTCAAAGCCAATTAATCACCTCGCGCCCCCTAGGGGGCGTACAGTTGACTCCAAGATATGATATAATGTTTCATTACTGATGTGCTGAGATTACTCATGAAGAAATTTCATTTAGAGACACCAATGTAACAATATTAGAGCTATTTTCAGATGAAAAATTACACATTACACTACGGCCATTGGCTCTCTCCCAGCAACCACTCATTATACCACAGAACAATGCAGGATGATAACATGAACTAAAAGAAATTTCTATGCCTCCAAAATCATCAATGGAATTGACAGAGTCTATCTTCCCGAGTCCTTGTCTCGCTAAATGACGCTTGCTAACATTAACCCAATCTTTACTCTCAGAAATCAAAACATGATGACCTTGATTATAGAATATTTCTCTAATAGTATCTGAAAGAATGCTCCATAATAGACTCCTTTCTTCATCAATGCCTTCCCACCTATAACAATCATTACGGCCCTCATATATCTCATTCAAATATGGTAGAAAATAGTGTTCAAAACGAAGTATTGTGTCCTGATTGATCATTGTAAATCTTCTACCCATCATTGACCAATATTTTCCTGTCTCAACATCTAAAGAATCCCAGAAGTCATGAAAATCGCCATGATGAAAATCTGGTTTTTGTTGATGCCATGATAGAGGCATTTTACTCGGTTGAGGTATTTCGATATCATCTTCAGACATCGTTAAAATTAAACTTTCAAACTTATTCTGGTTCCATCGAAATCTATGTCTCTTACCAGTAGCTATTTCCCAATTAGCAGAGAAAATACCCGAGCATAAAGGACCATTGAGTGGATATTTTAAAAGAATACGAGTCTCATCATCATCATCTATCAATTCAAAATTACCTAGACCTCTTTCTAACCAATCGTTTCTTGTTTTTTTCCATTTTTCAGGATTTCGTCCTTTAGGTAATGAATCTTTAGAAACCGTAGACATCCATTCTTCTGACTCCGATGAAGCATGGGCTAAGCGACGACCTAAACTAAGTCCACTCCTTTTTTCGATTCCTGAGAGAAATAAATCAAAAACAATTGAATCAACTCTCCAAACAGGATGAAAGAGTTTTTGAGAATCTAGAATTAAACCACAATTACTAGGTTTCCATCTTCTTTCGATTCTCATAAGTAAGGATTCTTCCTGATTCTTACTACCAAAAAACCTCATGATTATCAACTACTCAAGAATCTTTCAATTCTTCGAAATGCCTCTTCAAGTACCGGAATCGGAGGTAAGCAGACCATTCTAAAATGGCCGGATCCAAATTCAGGTGAAAAACCTGAACCGTGTACTACCAATACATGCTCCTGGTGTAATAAATCTAGTACCCATTTCTTATCATCTCTTTGATGTTCAGGTTTAGTTAATTTAACAAATAAATAGAAGGCACCTTCGGGGCTTTCACATGAAAGACCATCAATTTCTTCTATTCTTTTAAGACAGAAATTCATTCTTTCTTCAGTTAACTTGCGATGTTTATCAAGCCAATCCTTGGGTCCACAAAGACCTGCTAAATACCCATATTGTGCAGGCGTAGATGCACAAAGACGACTTCTAAGGATTCTTTCAACACCATCTCTAACCAATCTAAGAGTTTTATGAGGGTCGTGCCAAGCCATATATCCAATTCTCCAACCTGGTGCAAAATACACTTTAGAAACGCCGTTTAAGGTAATTACTGGCACATTTTTAGAAAGAGATGCAACTGAAACAAAGTTATCAGAGAAATCTAAACCATCGTAAATCTCATCAGCAATTATTGTACAATTGGGCCATTTTTCGGCGATATCAATTAATTCCTCTATCTCACTACTTGTAGCTATATTTCCAGTAGGATTATTTGGATTTATAAGTACTAATAATTTCACTGAATCATTCATTTTATTACTGATATCCTCTAAATCAATTTTCCATCCTTCAGAAGATTTAAGCCTATATTCTACAGTCTTGGCACCATACATCTGTGGATAAGCCATATATGGAGGATAATGTGGTCCTGGAGCTAATACTGTGTCATTTTCTTCAAGAAATGCTGCAAATATAACTTGTAATGCCTCAGTAACTCCATGAGTCACATATACATCATCAGATCTACAATTCCAACCTTTGGAAATTTCTGATTGAGAGATTGCTTTTCTTAATTCATCCAACCCATAAGATGGGCCATAACCATTGTCTTGCCTTTCTAATGCTTTCTTATATTCATCAATCATATGAATAGGAGTTGGCAGACCTTCATATGCTAGAGGATCTCCAATATTCAATCTAATTATATCATGGCCCTGATTCTCTAATTCAATAGCTGGAACTACTACATCTCTTATCGCATACTCGATTGAAGAAGCGCGATTAGACACCTTGACCGGTTCCGACATGAACCTGCGAAGACGTGAAGTTTCATGAATCAAACGGATAGATTATGAAATATCTAGCATTTTCCTAGCGGCTTCAAGAGCCGCAGGGATTCCTTCTGGATTGGAACCACCTCCCTGAGCAAAAGTAGGCCTTCCACCTCCGCCTCCGTTGATATGAGATGAAATTGCATTCAAGATTTCAACCGAATTATACATTTCAGATGCCTTTGTGTTCTCTGTAGTTGCGACGATTATTTTTCCTCCGCCATCCTTACTACCGATTATTGCTAACGTCGGTGTGGATTCATCTCTAGTCAATTCAGAGAGCATTTTCATTAGTTGCTTAGAGTCTCCAGAAGACTCCATGATGACATACCTAATTCCATCCTTATGAGTTGCTTCATCACCCCCCCCACTAGTCCTTAGTCTAACGATTTCGGCTTCTAAATTTGAAATCTTTTTTTGCTGAGATTTCCATTCTTGAAAGAACTTCATTACTGCCTTAGGTAAGTCATCTGACTGGACTCCTAATATCTCAGACGCTTCACTAAGAATACGCTCTTGCTTCCTCGCATGTTCTCTCGCCGTATCGCCTGCCACGATTTGCAGACGCTCTACTCCGTCTTGGACTTGACTGGAGCGAACTATCCTTAATTCTCCGACATTACCTGCTTCATCATGGTGAGTTCCGCCACAAGCTTGAGTGTCAAAATCTCCAATCTTAATTATTCGAATTTGTTGGTGTTTCGGTGGACCGCCCTGATATATATCAAATCCAAATCTCGCATCAGCCTCCGCCCTATGAAGAATTATCTTCTCTACTTTAGGATTTGATTGGACTATATCATTAGCCTTATCTTCAATTTTATCCAATAAATCTCTTGACATTCTTGAATGATGTGTCAAATCAATTCGAGCATATCTTTGACCTTTGTTAGATCCTGCCTGTCTGATATGAGGCCCCAAGATGTCTCTAGCCGCTCCTCCTACGATATGCACAGCAGTATGGTGATCCATTAATTGTCTTCTTCGAGTATAATCTAGTTCTGCGTCAATTTCTCCATTCCTTAAGGGGCCATCTGTAAAATGAATAATTACACCATCTTCTATTTTAGTATCTAAAACATTAATTTTTTTACTTTCATCTTGATGGAAATATCCTTGATCACCTAATTGCCCACCACCCT
>TARA_B100001778_G_C18605090_1_pt1 | contig 10897 bp, 15 predicted proteins | sample TARA_B100001778 | Tara Oceans TARA_B100001778 (sample SAMEA2623826) | marine metagenome | biome: marine biome (ENVO:00000447); feature: deep chlorophyll maximum layer (ENVO:xxxxxxxx); material: "saline water (ENVO:00002010), including plankton (ENVO:xxxxxxxx)" | depth 40 m
TTACAAATATAATTATTTAATAGATTTTACAAATATAATTATTTAATATAATTAAATGATAAGTAATTTAGATTTATGGGATATAACAAAGAGAGTTAATATTAACAACTATTCAAAAAAGTATCATAAAGCTGTTAAGATGCGTTTAGAACAACAGAAATATAAGTTTAATTTAAGAAATACTTCTTTAAATTTGTTTAGAACATTATTAAATCAACCAGCAAATATAATAACTCCTTCGACATATTGTAATTATATAAATGAATTATTTAAATCAATAAAAGAAACGAATGTAATAATAAAAAACACAAAACAATTAAAACAAGAAGGTTTAAATTTAATTGTATCAGTAGATAGTCTTACAAGTCATATGTTAATTGTAGAATATAATGGAAATAAGAGTAATAAAACAATAGATTTGGTTATAGTAGGAAAAGGTGTAACATTTGATAGTGGTGGTTATTCAATAAAAACAAGAAATGCAATGTATAATATGCATCTTGATAAAACAGGAGGAACGATGGCATTATATTTATTGTATGATCTAGCAATGAATAAATCAAAAAAGAATATAGTGGTATGTGTTCCACTAGTTCAAAATAGTATATCACATATGGCAACAAAACCGGGAGATATAATAACATCTTATTGTGGTATTAAAGTAGAAATAACAAATACGGATGCGGAGGGTAGATTAATTTTAGCGGATGGTATATCATATTGTATTGAAAAATATAAACCAAAAAAAATTATTGATATGGGAACATTAACAGGTATAGATCAATGTAAAACATCTTATTCTTATTTTAGTTTATCGGAAAAAATGAAAAAAGAATTGGAAAGAAATGCGAGAACATATGGTGAGAATTTGTTAGAATTGAAAATAAATCCAGAATATATAAGATATACAAGATCTAATCGTGGTGACATAAAGAATGCGGAATTTGGTTGTTCTGATAAAAATATAGTGTCTTTGTTTTTACTGAATTTTATACCGAAAGTATATTATAAAAGATGGATACATATCAATTTGAGTGATATAACAGTAAAAAAAGAATTAGCAATATTGGAGGGTAGTTATAGTATAATGGATTTCATTAAAAAGATATAAACGGTATAAAGTAGAATATTTTTATAAAGTTTAGAGATTAATATACCATTATACATTTTTTCTAAATTATCATTTACCATATTAAGATTAGATTTTAATTTATATTTTTCATCATTAGTTCCATATTTATCAATATATTTTACGAGTTTATTAATATTAGTTACAATAGTCTTATGTTCATTATACATTTATATTTTGTTTATTTAGTTTTTTTTATATCATATTTTGGGGGATAAAAGCAAACTAAAAATAGTGTTTCTATTGCAAGTTCTTTATTATTATGGAAACAATATTGATGTTCTATATTGGTAGCGTGTTCTATAAATTGTGATTTATAAGGTGAAATTTTTAATAATTCTAAACTAATATCTTTAATTGAATATTTACGACATTTTTTAACAAATTTTTTAATATCAATAAGTGTAGGTTTAGTGGTGATTTTTTTAATAGGTGTAATTTCAATTTCAATTTTATGAACAGGTAATCGTATTGTTATGAATCTACTTAAAATAGGTTTATCAATTTTAGATCTTTGTGTAGTAGTAGCGATGAAAATAGTAGTATTGTTATATTTTTCAAGTATAATTCTTAAAATAATCATAGATTCAAGATCAAGTTGTTCAATATTGAATAAAATAATTTTACGAATAATATTATTAATAGTAGTAGTTTGTATTAATGATTTAATAAATTGTAAGATATGTATGTTAATAATAGGGAATGTAATATATTGGCTATTTTCAAAATATTTTATATTTTTATGAGTTCTTATTTGATTGTGGAGAGATTTATTAATGATTTGATCATTAATAGTATTATTAGCACCATAATATAATATATTCATATAAACATTTTATAGATTTAAATGTTTAAATGGATAAGAAACAATGTTTAGATCTTTTAGGTTTAAATGAATCTGCAACGGAAGCGGATATAAAGAAAGCATATAAAATGATAGCATTGAAAACTCATCCAGATAAATTAGGAGATTTAGATGAAGATGAAAGGAAAGAAAAAGAATTGCAATTTAAAGAGGTATCAGAAGCTTATAAGAGATTATTAGATAATAATTTTTCCGATATATTTGATGATATATTTGGTGGTGATGGTATGGAAAGTATGTTTAATAGTGATGGAATGGCAAATATGTTTGGTGGTGATGGTATAGCTAGTATGTTTGGTGGTGCGGATAATATAAAGATGTTTAGTGGTATGGCGAATAAATTATTTCAATCTCAATCATTTCAGAGTATTTTTAAGACATCAATAAAGATAACATATTACGATTTAATTCATAAAAGAAAATTAGAAAAACAATTTAATTTATGTGGAATACCAACAAAAGCAACAATTGATTGTTCAAAATTTCCAAAACAATTTATAACTCGAAGTTTTAATGGGTTAAGTTCAACAGCAGAAATAGATTTTAAATTTGAAGATGATGATACATATGATAATGTAATTCATCAAAATGGTAATGTAGATTTAATATATAATATGAAAATATCGCATTTTAATTATTATAATGGTTTTACTCATTCTTTTTTACATATAGATGGTAGTAATGTAAGTTTTAAAGCAAAGCGAATGTCAAAAAAGATTTTAAAAATAAAGGATAGAGGATTAAATGGTGGAGATTTACTAATAAAAATGGTTCTTTATAATCCTAGTAATAATAAATTAAAAAATATAAGTTCAGATGATTATGAAAAGTTTTTAAATGTTCTTAACGCACTGTGTAATGATAAGTAAAAGTATATAAAGACAATTCATATTTATTAATATAAAAATATGGCTATTAAGAAAACTGATAAGGTTGAAAAAGCTGAGAAGTCCAAATCTAAGGATTCTAAAGATGTTAAAGATGTTAAAGATACTAAGGTAGCAAAAGTTTCTACTGTTGATACTACAAATGATTCTAAATCTAAAAATAAGAAGGTAGAAGTGGTTGAATATCCGGATTCAAAATTAGCTGAATTAATTCAGGCAATTACTAATATGGATAAAGAATTTAAAGCGATTAGGACTCTTATTAAATTGGTTCAAAAAGAAAATGATAAAAAAGAGAAGATTCTTAAAAAAGAACGTGAACGTAAAGAAAAAGCACGTTTGAGTCCAAGTGGTTTTGCAAAACCAACAGATATTTCAACAGAAATGTGTGATTTTTTGGAAATTCCACATGGAACCCAAATGAGTCGTACTGAAGTAACTAAGAAGATCAATACATATGTTCGTTCAAATAATTTGAAGGATCCGGTGAATGGTCGTATTATTCGTCCGGATTCTACATTGAAAAAGCTTTTGCGTGTAAAGGATGGTGATGAGGTTACATTCTTTCATATGCAAAGGCTTTTGAATCCTCATATTAAGCCTTTTAAACAAGTACCAGTTTAAAAAGGAAAATTTTTATTTTTATATAAACACTATATTGATTTAATATAATATAATGTTTAAAAGTAAATTAAATGATAATATAAATATAATTTATATAATTTTAAAAAATCCAAAGGATATTAATATAATTCGCAAATCATATAGATTTTTAAGTCGTAATTTTATAAGTTATTGGTTTAATAATTTGGAATATATATATGAAATATCAAATGATAATCAATGTTTATTTAAACATGAATTAATTGATATGGATGAAACCGATAATTATACTACATTGATGTATAATGATAGTAAACAACCAGTATATATATTTCCTTGTATTAATAAAATATCATATAAAGAAAGTTATACGATAGAGGAATTAAAAATAAATAATCGTTTATCACTATGTATAAAAGATAAATCTGTTTATTTATGTTTTAAATATTCATCAAATTGTGATATTGATAATAATATAAAAAATATAGAAGATTATATTAACAAATGCTTATAGGAATCCATTTATCAAATTCTTTTGAATAATTACATTTAATAGATTTAGTGAAATTTAAACTGGTATCTTTAAATATATTACGTAACATATGGCTATCTTTAATTGATTGTATTGATAAATATTTATTATCTTCTTTCACTTTATATACATCAGGTAAATCTGTTTTAATTACAGATTTAATATTTTCAGTTTTAAAAGTAAATTCATTATTATCTTTTGTTTTAATAGATACATTTTGTATAACATTATCATCAATATTCATTAATTTTGGTTTATATTTGAAATTGTAAGCCCAAAAGTATATTCCTCTAACAGAAAATGGAAATTCAAAATTTTGAATTTTATTTAAAGTATCAACACATAAATTATAATATGGTTTAATACGATATTTACATATATCCATTGGATTATCTGGAGTATATTCATTATCTAACATATTATTTAAAATTGTTAATCTTTCTGGTAATTGAAATTTTATTAAATGTTCTCCTTTATATGCAATAATATCAGATATTAAGAAAACCCATTTTGAATTATAACAACATACCATTTCTCCATCAATTAAAGTTCCATTAAAAATATTTTCATCAAATAATCCTTTAACAATAATAATTCTTGGTAATTGATATGTAGGATGTATTTTTTTATCAATAAAATAAATTATTTCTTTATCATCATATTTAGTAAAGTATAAAAAATAAGGATTTCCATTTGATCTAATTGTAACAACGTGTGGTGTTGCTGTAATATGACTTACACTTTCATCTGTTAAACGAAAAAAATGTTTTTGTATAATTTTTATATTATATTTGGATTCAATTTCTTCTAATATATAACTTTTAACATCATTTGATTTAATATTATAAGCAACTCTATCACAAAATGATATAATACCTAAGTGCATTACAGTATATAATATTATAATATTATATAATCTTTATATGTTAAATCGTAATGGTTTATTTTGTATTTTACCATTTTGGCTATTACAGAATATATTATCGGTAGGTATATTTTCTTTTGCGGGTTGATATTGAGATAATAATTCAGTAGTTGGATTTTGATTTTTTATAATATCAATATCATTTGATATTTGTGACATTCTAACATCATAAAATTTAATATTATTTGTAGGTTTAATTTCAACGGGTATATTATCTTTTTTCAAAATAGATTTAGGTTTAATTTTGGGTTTATCATTTGTTTTTTCTGGTTCTACACTTTTATAAAATAATAAAACAATTGCTATTATTAATAAAAATATAATAATAACATATTCTAATTTAAGGGGATTAGATTCTTTAATCATTTATTATAATAAGACATTCCTTTTTTAATATTAATTACCTTTATGGAATCACTTCTATCTTTAGAATTATTTAAATCTTTATTATTATTTATAATCCACCAAAGTCTTTCGTAAGCATCAGAATCTGTTTCAAAAGGTTGTTTATTTAATTTATAAATAGTATTTTTTATAAAAATTACTATAAAATTCATACTGTGTATATATTACTATATTATATATAATATGTTTATATATAATGACTACATCAGTAAGTGAAGATGTTTATAATGATACATTAATTGATGATTTTATGAAAAAATATACTATACTTGATAATTCAAAACAATTAATGGTTGATATTATACGAAAACCAATATATAATATTGAAGAATTACGTAAAAGACAGAATTTACTTAATATGCCTGATATAACAATACAATTGAATCATTTAAAGAATTTAGAAGAAGATGTTTTATATTTTATTAATTTAGATTATAAACATGTTAATTCTGATAATGAATTTTTAAGTGCTTTATTTCCTAATAGTTGGTATAATTTTCCAATAAATTTAACATATCCAACATTAGAGTTATTTCATTTATATAAAGTATATTCAGTTCCTTTAATGCAATTTATATCTCCTGTGAGTATAATATTAGGACCATATTATTATATTAAACAAGTTTTAAAAATTGATTTTTCATTATTTAAATATATTAGTATATTATGGAAATCTTTAAAAGCTATAATATCTGCTTCATATTCTGATATTAAATATTCTTTAGTAAAATGGATTACTATTTTAATTTATTTTTCATTATATATATTTGGATTATGGCAAATGGTTGATTATTCATATTATTTACATAAATTACGAAATGATCTTTCTATTAAAATATCTAATGTAAAATCTTTTATTACTATTTGTTCTAAATTATTTGAAAATATACCTGATGAATATTGGAAATTAAATGATATATATTATGATAAAACTTTTTTAATTAATGGTGATCTTACAGATGTTTATTGTTTTTGGACAAATACTTCTAATTATAGATTACGAATGAAACAAATAATGGAATGTATTAATTATATGGATATTGCAAATGTAATATCTAAATTATATCATAATGATAATTGGTGTAAAGTTGATTATAATTCTGATATTAATACTACTATTATTGGTATGAGATCACCATTATTAAATGAAAATCAAGTATGTAATCCTGCTTATTTAAAAAATCATTTAATAATAACAGGACCAAATGCTGGTGGAAAAACTACTTATGTTAAAAATATTGTTTTAAATATTATTTTATCACAAACAATTGGAATTGCTATGGCTAATAAGATGAAAACAAATACATACCATATAATTCAAACATTTATGAGAGTATCAGATGAAGTAGGAACAAGATCTTATTTTGAGACTGAAGTAAAATATTGTTATGATTTATTAGATAAAGCAAAAAAAAATAAAGATCAAAATATATTATTTGTAATGGATGAACCAATGCATTCAACACCACCTATTGAAGGACAATCTACCGCATATGCTGTATGTGAATATATTAATAATAATTTTAAAAATGCTAAATTAATAGTGACAACCCATTATCATTCTTTAATAGATTTAGGTTATACTTATAAAAATAATTTTACTAATTTATCAATGGAAGCAATAGAAGAAAGTGAATATAATTTTAAATTTCCATATAGAATTAAAAATAAAGAATCTAGACAATGTATAGCATTAGAGTTATTAGGACGTGAAATGTTTCCAGAAGAATTAATCAAAAGTGCGATTAAAATGAAAAATAGATTATCTAATGTTGATGATAAATGATATCATTAAGTAGTATTCTTAATCGTTTAGATCTGGTCTTTTATATTATTGTATTTGCTATTATTTATGTTGCTATTATATATTTATGGAAAAAAATAGCACAACTTGAAAGTTCTTTTTATAAATTAGAAACAACATTTGCAACACAATTATTATATAAAAATAAAGAAAATACTGCAAATAATTTTGCAGAAGATATGTTTATGAAAGTTTTTGATAATAAACAACAACAGAATGAACCTATTCAAGTTGTAGAAGAACAACCTATCGATGTTATTGAAGATATTATTCAAGAACATACAGATACTACTGAACCTGTTATAACTGAAATTACTGATATATTAACACCTTCCGTAGATGATAATGTATTTACTAAATCTAAATTAGCTAAAATGTCTGTTGAACAATTAAAAGAACATTGTGGTAATTTTGGTATTTCGGTTGAAGGAAATAAACCAGAATTAATTAACAAGCTTTTAGCTCATCAAAAATAGATCTTATATATTCTATATCAATTAATGGTAAATAAGGAACATATTCCCATTCGTGTTTTTTTAGATATTTAATTAATTTAAAATCAGCAACAAACATATATTCTAATCCAAATGTTGGATCTAACATATATTTATGTAGCTCTTTTGGTAAAACATTTATACTTGTTTTAGGTATAACAATTAATAATTGTTCTTTTGAATTAATAAAAGTATTGTCATAATTTGGTTTATATTCATATGTTAATAAATAATTAGCAATATCTGATATACTTGGACAACCTAAATAAGGATAATACCAACTATGATCTATTTTATTTATATTTTTATTATAATAATTATATGTCCAAAATATACCATCAATATAATATTTACACGCTTCTGATATATTTTCTATATAAACTTCATTTTTATAATAATTCTTTCTCCAATTCTTCATTTCATTTATCATAAATTTATCTTCATAATAAATAAGATTCCTAAATATTAATTGTAAATCCGTTTTATTTATATTAATTGTATCATCTTTTGATATTAAACAGGTATTTTTACATACTATTTTTAATATATTTATACCATTATTTGATATTTTAAGACTAATAGGGTGTGGTATAAAATCATTTCCCATTATAGATAACATTACACAATAAGATTTAATAATATCCGCATTTTTATGAAAAATATATGACCATTCTAATTCAATATATTCTTTGATTTTTTTTATACTAATATAACTTATTATATTATTTTGTTCTCGCATTAAATAAATATTATCAGATTTATTACTCATTAGTGATAATAATATTAGATCAGCATCTAAACCATGAATTAAATATATATTATTTAATTCAGGATCATTGTGAATATAATCCATTATTTTATGTTCTCCTTCACCATTATTATACATTGTATCTATATTAGTACATCGTGCTTTAATATATTTATTTAATTTATCCATAAATGGTGTTCCACAAGTTATAGCATTTGTATCCCAATTATAATTTGTTGTAGATATATATCTACGTTTTCTTTGTTGATTTATTTTAGCTAAAGGTGCAACACCATCAATATTTATTATATATTTTTTAGGTTTAATTATTTCTACTAAATCTAATGTTTTTCTCCATAATAAATGAAAAAATTCATTTTCTGTTTTACCTTTACATATAGTTTCATGAGCAATTGGATGTATTAGTCCATTATAGTCAAAAAATAAAATATTAACATTTTTTGGATTCTGAATAATATCAGGATATTTCTTAATTAAATCAGAATAATAAAAAGGAATCCCCATAAATTATTTTCTTAACAATCTTTTATATCTTTTTTTCTCATAATTATTTAAACATATAAGATGGAAATTACCAAAAATATTTCTAAACTACTCACTGGAACCCCTCAATCGCAATATGCCGCAATTGCGATATTAATTGCTATGATCGCTATAATATTATCCGTACTTTTTAATGAAAATGATTTATCTTTAAGCGAAAGACTTATGTTAATTGGAAGTGTTATTTTATTCAGTATTCCTTCCATTATTTTAGGTTTATTTGATCTTACTTGTGTTGCTGGTAAAACTATGGAAAATAGTTTATGTTGGTGGTGGGGTTGGGTTATTGCCGCTATAATTATCATTATTTGTGTTATTGTCGTATTTTCATCTATTTCATCGATGTTAACCTATAATGTTGCTACTACAAAATCTACTAAACCTGTCATCAATGAAGTTGAATCTAATAAAATTGCGAAAGATTTAGTTAATAATGATATTACAGAAGTTGTTAAACCTAAAGCTGAAATGCCAACTGAAACTGATATGACAATGCAACAGGATATTCAAGGTATAAATTCAGATATGAATGATGATATGGGTGGATTTATGGCTATAGAATCATTTAGAAATAAAGCTAAAAAAGAGCAATTTAAAGTTAAAAAAGAAAATTTTACAAATATAGAAGGATTTCAAGGTTGTGAGTTCTCTGGAGTATAAAAATATAGTATAATTAAAACACAAACTAATAATATAAGGAAAAATATTAATGTTAAATAATATAACTTAGTATTTGAACTTAATTCTTTTTTTTGTTTAATAATATTTGTTTTAGTCCAAATATTATAAGCTTCTTCATATGATATTATTTTTTTTTTTAATCTTTTATTTACTTTATTATGAATATCTACTGTCCATTTAAATAAAGTATCTTTATTTACCAAAATAGGAGGATTATTTATTAACATATCTTTATAATGTTCTTGACAATCTAAACAAGGTAAAATTTCACCAATTACTTCAAAAAACTTACGATATTGTTCTTTTTTCATATATGTTAAATCTTCAGGATATCCTAGAGCAACATTATGTATAAATCCCCAACCAAATTTACCCCAATTCTTTGGTTCCATTTTACTATATAAAATGAAATAATTATAATATATTATGTCTAAAATAATCTGTAAAAATTGTAATAGTATAGGACATACTTATAGAGATTGTCCTCATCCAATTAGTAGTTATGGTATTATTTGTTTTACAATAATCAGTAATGAAATACATTATTTAATGATACAACGAAAAAATAGTTTATCTTTTATGGAATTTATAAAAGGTAATTATAAATCGATGGATTTTTCAAAAATAAATACATTAATACAATCAATGACAGTAGAAGAACAAACTATTTTAAATTGTGATAATTTTGATATTATTTGGGATAAAATATGGTTTCAATCTAATAATAAAAATACAAAAGAATATGTTGATGCTAAAACTAATTTTGATATTTTATTACAAAAAAATGTTTTAAAAGATATTTTAAATAATAACAAAAAAAGTATTATTGAACCCGAATGGGGATTTCCTAAAGGTCGTAAAAAACAAAATGAAACTGATATTGATTGTGCTTTACGTGAATTTACCGAAGAAACTCAATATAAAGCAGATACAATCCACATTACTGATTATAATTTTCCATATCATGAAATATTTTTCGGTACAAACAAAGTTATGTATAAACATACATATTATATTGCGGAATTTACAGGAGATCATAATATTCCTAAGTTTAATAAACAATGTATGCAACAGGTTAGAGAAATTAGAGCTATTAAATGGATGAAATATAATGAAGTATTACAACATATTAATGGACATAATATTGAACGTGCAGAGCTTTTTAAAAATATTCATAATAATATTGATAAAACACACTAAATAGTATATATTATAATAAATTACAAATAATTATGGTTTTAATAAATTACAAATAATTAT
>TARA_B100001778_G_scaffold334808_1_pt1 | contig 10880 bp, 10 predicted proteins | sample TARA_B100001778 | Tara Oceans TARA_B100001778 (sample SAMEA2623826) | marine metagenome | biome: marine biome (ENVO:00000447); feature: deep chlorophyll maximum layer (ENVO:xxxxxxxx); material: "saline water (ENVO:00002010), including plankton (ENVO:xxxxxxxx)" | depth 40 m
TTTGATTGCATTAACCTCAACGCATAGAGAACCCTGTTTTGGGTTTCTTCATTGGGTTTCCATGCCATAGTCATCACTTGTTCCATTCTCTATCTAATCCTTCGGTATTGGGCTACGGCTTCTCGCATTAACCGATGGACTGTGTAATGACCTGTTTCATTGACAGTAAATCCCATGTAAAAGAAGTGAAGGTAGTCCTTTCGTGCCACATATTCCATCATGTCTTGAATCGGTTCAATTGACCGTTCTTCCCAAAGTGAATGAGGATTTTTGTCATTGTAAATGGTCTTCAAAAATTGGTATCTTTCATCCCACTCCATGTCTTTAACCACTTTGAGAAACTTGGGGTAGTAATACCCTTGAATGAAAGCCCATGATAAGTCAGCAGGGTTCTTCATTGTGCTTCACCATCCCAATTAGGTTTGATAAATACATCAGCCCCCATATCTTCAATCAATTTCGTTCCATCGGGTCTTTTCAATTTCAACAATTCATCCCATTGTTTTGTCCATGTTAAGCCCTTAGCAAAATTACGAGCATATTTCTTGGAAACCGTTGCCCCACTATCTTCTGTTCCGAATTTCCTAAGTAGTTTCTTGTGTAGGGAAACATGGTCATAATTGATACCTTGTTGAAGGGCGGTCTTAGAGAAGTTATCAGCCAAAGTGCTTAGTGATTCTTGGAACAAATCGTTGGCGATATTTATGTCATCGGGTTTCAAATAGTCCCTGCCATTCAAGCGAGCGAAACCTCGTATGATGTTTAGGTATTCAGCCCACTTCCGATAGTCCGTTTTCCCCCTTTTGGCGAAGGCTTGTTTGAATCCATCGGTTTCTTCAATGACTTGGAATGCTGATTCAATGATGGGTGAATAAACACCTAACTTGGGTTGAAGGCGAGAAACATATTTGAGATATTCACGGAAAAACGAGCGTAAATTGTTGATTTGGTCTTTATTCCCGGATGACATCGTTGTTTTGTCCATATTCTGTAAAATCTTCTCTTTGATTTTTGATGACGCATTCTTACCCTTACTCAAAGTAGGTTTGGCGAAAATGAGTGTCAAACGGGAAATGATAGGGAGTGTGTATTTACCGAAAGCGGCAAGCATTTCCTCTTTTTTGTGGTCATCCTCGTTCCAATAATTAGGAGGATTTCCGAAAAAGCCCATGTTGAGCATAGCATGGCGTGTGACATCCATTTTGCCTTTTTGAATGTTATAGTGTCCGTCAGTCATTACATTGAGCATTTCACCAAACACATCTTCCTCAAGCGTTTGAAACTCGGAGAAAATGATACGGTCATGGTTCATTTTAGGTAGTAATCCTAACTCAATGGAATTCAAATCATCGGAGGACATAGCCCCGAACATAGCGGCGAATGTGGAGAGTTTTCCTGTTCCCGCCATCCTACAACGGACAAGTGGTGAAATGACTTTATCAACCAAATGATTTTTACCTTCGCCCGGATTTGTAATCAATCCAATGTGAATCATGTCTTCCTTCTCAAACGGAGAAAGACAGTAAAGCAAAATCGCCTGTTTCAAATCATCGTCAGCATAGATTTCCGACCATAAGCCCTCATCATCCATCATCACATCAAGTGGTGATAACTTTTCCTTTTGGCATAAGTCCACGAAGGCTTTGACGACCTTTTCATTAACTTGGGCTTTGTGAATGTTGGCTTCCCAATCAATTTCATCAATGACAAATACCCTATCGGACTTGAAATTGGTGTAGCAACCCTTAATCTTGATAGGTTTGCCTTCCGCAAGTGATTTCCGAATGATGGTATCAGCCTTTTCCAAAAGGGCAGGGGATAACTTACCCATCAAGTATTTGTCGTTGCAGTTATGCGCTACACATTGGACAGCATTTTCGCCATCCGATACGCCAAATTTAATGAGGGTTTTGTCTTTCCCGCTATCTTTTGTGGAAATGCCTTTGACTTCTCGTTTGGTGACGACACCCGACCCGCTTGAATCATTTCCCGATACCAAAGTTTCAATGATAGTAAGCACATTGGCTTGCCTATCCACTAATGGTTCGGATTGGTGCGGGTGTTTGCCTTCAACAACCTTTTTCACGAAGTCGTGAATGGATTGAGGAATCATAATAACCACATTGTCCTACGCCCTATATGAAAGGTAGCGAAAGAATGATAACGATTCGTTGTCCCGGTGGCCCATGCAGGGTGAAGACAGGGTTTGAACCGAAGTCCGTTGCTAATCTCCACCCTACACAGACGGGGGGTTCTCAAGTCGGGAGGGGAAGCCCAACAGGAGTCGGATATTGCACCCAAAGAGGATGCGTGAATCGGAATCTTGCTATCGCTAACGCTAACGCTTATTAAGGCGTTTGAACAATCAGTCAAGAATGTATTCATTCAGGCACTTGGTCAGCAGGGATTGGTGGGATTACCACATCGTCACCTGCGGAGTCAAGGCGAAGAACCATCTTGTTGAATTGACGACCACTCTTTTCGGAGGTCTGCTTTGTGCGAAGGAAAGAAACAGCCAATGGGAGGGAGTTTCCGTTTGCCGCTTGTGCCTCAACGAATTGTGCAAAGTGGTTTGTTTCATAGCCACCAACCCAAAGGGTCATTCTTCGGCCATCGTTGTTGGTGTCAATGACATTAACTGCGGTGGAAACACCATAGTCGCCTTCAATACCTTCGTTGTAAGATTCAATGATGTAGCCATTGTAAAGAGTATCAAACTCGGCCTTCATCTTCTCACGCATTGGAAAGACGGCTTCGGTCTTTGGTTGTTGTTCTGCGGCTTCTGCCAAAAATGCTTCAATCTCGGATTTTTTGCTCATAATTTTTCACTTCCTGTTTTTTGTTGCCTCGGTGGGCTGTAATTCTCCTTTGTCCGAAGCCCTTAATAAAGGTTCACAGGGCGGAAAGAGGTAATTATCTAAATGAATGCGAAACTTCAAATACTTGTTTTACCAAACAGTAATTATGCTATGGCTTAATCCATCCACAGGCGATGTCGTGGAATCTCCAAAAAGACCTTCTGCCGCATGGGTTATCGTAGTCCCTGCCACTATTGATGGCGATATTACCCAAAGCACTCTTGAGGGACTAAAGAAAGCAATACTTTCCTCTCCATCTTATACTACACGCCCGCAAGACATAGAGATAGTGGAGAAAACGGGCTTAAACTTGTATGCTAACGAACAGGCTTGGGAACGATTGCTAAATGATGGTGATTTTCCTTATCTTAGATGGGAGATTGCCTCCGATGGAACACTTGAAGTGCGCTATATTGAGAATAGTAAGGATGCTAAACCGATTTCCGAAGGTATTTCTCTTGAGGATAAACTTGAAGATGAGGATACTCCGTTAAAGCGTGGAGGACAGCGAGGCACAGGTAAAAGTGGGCAAGGCGGTCAAGGTAGCGGTGAAGGTCAAGCAGGTGGCGGAGAAGGGGGCGAAGGTCAAGGCGAAGGAGAAGGCGAAGGCGATTCCGACTCACAAGGCGAAGGCGGTGAAGGTGAAGGTCAAGGAGAAGGCGAAGGAGAGGGCGAATCCGATGGCGAAGGCGAGGGAGAGGGTGAAGGCGAAGGCGAATCCGATGGTGAAGGCCGTGATGCTTACCAAGAAGGCAAAGATAGTGCCGAATCCGTTTCCGATAAACTCAAAGAAAAGATGAAAGAGCGTATGGAAGGCAAGGGAAAACCTGCCGATGAAAGCGGTGAAGCAAGCGGCCCTGCACCCGATGGTAGCGAAGGTGGCGCACCTGCCGAAAACCCAACAGGTGAAGGCGGTCAAGGCACAGGTCAAGATGGCGCACCCTCACAAGGAGATGGTGGACAAGGCGATGGCGATTCTCAAGGCGGTCAAGGTCAAGGTGATTCCGATAATGGTTCGGGTCAAGGTGATGGGGATGGCGGAGATTCCCAAGAAGAAGGTGAAGGCGGTGCTGATGGCGCAGGTCAAAGTAAAGGAGATGGCGATGGTAGCGGTCAAGAAGGGAATTGCGAGAATTGTAGTGGCGAATCCGATAGTGATGGCGGAGATGAAGCCGACTCATCCGAAAGTGGCGAAGAAGGTTCTCAAGAAGGAGATTCCGATAGTCAAGACGGAGATGGTGGCGATTCCGACTCCGATAATGAGGGTGGAGATTCCTCCGATTCCGATTCAAATGGGGAAACAGCCGATTCAAACTCTAACGAAAACGGTGAAAAAGGCGAACAAAGTGGAGATTCTTCCGAAAAGGGCGATTCTAACGATGACTCGTCTTCAACAGACGGTGATTCCGAAGGCGGAGATTCGGGCGATGAAAGCGGTGATTCCGATAGTCCCGGCCTACCTCCCGAAGATGAAGAAGCCCTCAATCAGTTAGTGGAAGAAGCCGAAGATGCAAGGGATTCCGCCGAACAATCTATGCAAGAGGCTAACGGTGAAGAAGCAAGAGAAAATGCTGAAAACGCTCGCCGTGCTTCCGAAGAGGCAAGAGAAATCGTGGAAGAAAACGGTCAAGATGCTGATAACAACGAAAAAGTCCAAGAAGCCGAACAATACGCTGATGAAGCGGAAGAATTTGCGGAATTAGCCGAAGAATTAGAGGAAGAAATCAATGACTTGTTTGATGAAAGCGGTCTTGATGAGGAAGATTTTGAAGAATTCAAGCAAGGACTCCTTGACGAATTGTTTGGAGAAGAAGGGGAGTTCAGCGATGCTCTAAGTGAACGGGAAAAGCGCATTTTGGAAAAGATACAACGCCGAGCGAAAGCAAAGCGTGGAACAATCCGTTGTGTAAATTGGGAAACAGGAGAAATCGCATCCTTCCCCGAAAATGAGGAAATTGGCGATACATGGATTCAAATTACCAAATTTTTCTCCCCGTTTGAAACTCAAAATGGAAAACAAATTGTCGTGGACAGAACAATTGCGGGTGCGGTTGAAATGGTTAATGCAATTTCGCAAAAAGCACCACAAGGATTGGGTATTGGTGTAAAGGTAAGTAAGGATAATATGTCGGCTACCTTCACTCCCTTCTCTATGGGTGCAGGGCAAGAGTCGTTGATAACGGCTCTCAAGAATATGAGAATGTTCACCGTAAAGAGCGATGGTTCTAAAATTACCATTTCATATTGATTCGTTGCTTTTAGATAACGGGAACGACAATCTATGATTATGTCATCTCCCGATTATTGGAAGGAGGAATGGAATAAATTCACTCCCGAAGCCATTGAGAAGATGAAAGAATACTCCGACCAAACACACCTACACCGTGAATGGATGAGTTATGTTTATGAGAAAGATGGTCAATATCATTTGGGTGAGCCTTCTTATGGTGATGAATCCCGCATTGAAGTCAATCCAAGCGAAAAGGCGAAGGAAGATGCAGGGAAGGGATTAAGTGAAGGTCAGCGAAAGTGGACAATTCACGGCCACCCACTTAAAGACGGTAAAATCTATACAGGTCGCCAATACTTTTCCTCCACCGATATTCTCCAAGAGTTTATGAAATCAAGGGACAACAACGAAAAGATTGTGCAATATGTCGTTTATCCACACCAACAAGACGCAAACGGCCAAAAAGTTATCCACAACCGAGTTAGAATTCTTGTATTCCCTAACCGTGAAACGATTGTTAAAGCGATGAAAATGGCTCACCCCGACATGACCGATAAGGAAATCATGGCGATTTCCGAAGAAAATGGATATAACAAGAATGCTATGGATGGTTCTTTACAAAATGAAGCAGGTGTTGATTGGTTTGCTTTCCAAGAAGCACTCGGAGAATTGGGCTATATGGGTATCATTGATATTGAAGGCCCCAAAGGTGGTAAAGAAGTGGATGCCGCCGACACCATGTTCGTTCAAAACAGCGAAAATGTGAAATCTATGCTTCCATTGGGACTTCTTATTCTTGGAGTCATTGGTGTAGCCAAATACTACTTCACAGGTTCACTCTTGAATGCTGATGAAATTACTCAAGAAGGCTTTGATGCCGATTTTGAAACTCATCACTTTTGGAAGTGAGGGTATTGGACAAAAAACTTCCTTTTCTTGCTGTGGCATTAGGGATTTCGGGGATTTACTTACTTTCTAAGCCTAAAGTGGCTTTTTCAGCCATGTCCCCACAACCTTCCCCTTATTCCACAACCGAATTTGAGAACAAAGAAGCCGAAATTATCGGGGATTATTTAGCGCACGGTGTTGGTGGGACTACTTTCTTACTTCCTTCGGGCGATGTTTTGAAAATCGTGTCCCTTGAAAAAGACGGTTATGACTTAGAGGGACAACCTAATCGTGAGCAAGCCGAGTTCATTGAAGATTTGTGGATGCAAAAATTAGATGGCACACGCTCTTTTAGTCCCGATTTCGTGGAGATTAAACACTACAACAGGGGATATGCAGGTCAAAAAATGGTGGAGTTAGTCAATTCCGAAGATAATTACCACCCTTTGAACATCGGTGAGAAGATTGCTTATTGGGTTATGGAATATGTTCCCACTATTGGTGAGGGAACAATGGATGATGCCCGCATTCGTGGGGCAAAAATGAGATTAAATGATTGGGCGGAATCCAAAGGCTACACTTTAGACGATATGCACAAAGCCAATTTCGGTCAGCGTGAAGACGGTTCATTCGTCTTGTTTGATGGATGGCCGACAAAGATTGAACAATGAATGGTTTTCTTCCGCCGTTAGCACCAAATCAAACATTTCAAGCGGAATTTTATCCACTTCCACTTCCGAAGGGTCATGGCGATTGTTCCAATGCTTGTCCCAATGGTCGGGATAAGTCATCATCAAACGATTTCGTTGAAGATTTTCGTCAATATCAATTTTAATTAGAAACCAACCGTTTTCTTTCAAGGTTTTGGCTTCGTTAATAAATCGGACATCATCGCAAACTACATCGGGATGATTTTCGGATTGACGCATCATGGCTTCTAACCATACAGATTCACGGATTTCACGCATCTTCATACCGATTTTTTGTAAAAGAGGGCGGTCTTTCACCGTCATACCGAATAATTCCCTTCCCACTCGCTTTACTTCATCAGCCAAAGACATGATTTGATAGCCTTCCTCTTCAAACCCTTTAGCCAAAGTCGTTTTTCCGCTTGCCATCTTGCCACATATTCCTATTTTCACTTCTCATCACCTACGGTTGGGGGTTCGCACATTACGCACACTAAGTCCTTCGTTAATGAAGGTCTTGGATAAATCGTATCACACTTACTACACTTAACCATTTTCATCAAATCACCTGTTTTTGATAATTGAAGTGGCGATGTAAGGTGGTAGCACTCTCGCCAACGGATTATTACTCATGCCTCTTTCAAAGTGGAACATAAAACTTGGGTCAATAATGTAGGTATGGCCTACATCTTTATCACTCCGAACACAACGACCTGCCATTTGAGCCAATTCAACCGCCGTCATCATTTGATACCACTTGGGGTCGTTTTCCGCTTTGGTTTTGACTTGAATATCTCCAAGTGGCCCGAATGGGACTTTCGCAATCACGGTGAAATCAACCATCTTACCATCAAACCCTTGATTAGCATAAGTGGAGATGAGTATTTCATTGTTCTGTTCATCTTCAAACTCTCGGAAGACCGCATCACGCTCTTTTGGTATCTTAGAATGTTGCCTCAACCTTGCATAAACCAATGGGTGATTATCTTTTAGAGCCTCCACGATGCCATCTTCAATATCATTTGTAAAAGGTAAAATCAATCCCTTTTGGTCGGGATATTTGGAGGCAATTTTAGCAATCGCATCAGCACACTTCTTGAACGATTCAAAACCTCGTTCTTTTCTTGACAATTTTCCTCCCTTAATATGTGTATAAATGGGGCGATTCTGTTCGGGGAAGGGAGAGTATTCCACTTTAATGAAAGCGGTTTCTTCGGGTTTCAATCCCAATTCCCTACCAAAAATATCATAGTTAAGTATTGTTCCCGACATTAAAATTCGTTGTTGGCCGAGATTCAAAAGCAATTCATCAGCATAGGCTGATACATCCAACGGCTTGAACGCAATCCATGTTGGATATTCATTGTTTTCATCCACTTGATACACCCAATTTTCCCAATCAGTCGCAATTGACCCTAACAAATCATCAATTTTCATTACTGAATTAGAGGCATAACTCAATTCTTTCTTGTCATACTTGGTTTGAGCATCCCTATCTTTCATTTTACTCTTGATTTCGTCTTTCAAGGCGAACAAATACCGACCTAACTTCTGTAATGCCGTTTTGCGGGTCGGTAAAGGGGTGTTAAGCGTCATAGATTGCAGTTTAGGTAGTCCGAATGAACCTTTGCCATCAAACTCTTTCAAGACGATTTCTCGTTGTTTTCGGTAAATGTCCTTCTTTTTCTCGCTTTTTGCATTAGAGATGTCTTGCTGTGTGGGCAATCGGAATAATTTCTCCAACATTCTTTGTGAAACGGTCAAACTGTGGAAACTCATCATGTTGTTTGCCAATTGATGCGCTTCATCCACAATCAAAAACGGTCTTTGAGGCAAAACTTTACCCGATTTACCCATCGCCATCATGTAAGCCGTATTTCCTACGAAAAACATGGCATTTTGCGCCCGATTCAAAGCACCATAATAACTGCACATAGAATTAGAATCCGCCGTGTAATCAAATTGACCCATTTCATTTTTAGGAATCATCTTGGTGCATTTGAATCCTTTCGCATACTTACAAGGTGCGAGTGCCGCCGTGCAAGTTTGAGGGCTTTTGTCGGTTGCTCTTGCTAACGCTTCCTCCGCCACCTTAACATCATCGCAACCTGCCTCCACATCAAGTAAGCAATCATAGTTTCCACGACCCATGACAGATTTCATGTAAGGCATTTCTTTGAGATATTGAGCCTGTAATCCTTTCAAGTGAGTCACGATGTAAGAAGGAACGCCGAAGGCTTGGGCAATTGACTTCGCCAACGCTGATTTTCCACTCCCTGTCGGACACTCCACTACGATATTACGATAACCTTCATTGACCGCTTCCATCATCGGCCCCAAAACTTGCTTTTGAATATCCCTTAACGGGTGAAAATGCGTATCTTTGCTTAACTCATCAAAATTAAATTGAATCGGTTGAGTAGTTTCGTCAATCAATACTTCTTTGAAACCTTGTCCTTCTTCCGCAGGTGCATTCCATTTGACTACACCCACCTTACCAATGTCCTTTTCATCAGCAACCTGTTCCAAAATAGGCAACCATTCACCTAAATTGAATTCGTCAAGATTATCCATTTCATCAAGAGTCAATTTGGTTTGCTTTCCTTGCTTCTTTTTTGCTTCCGTAGGATTGTATCGTTCTTCCCCATCAACAAACATCGTCAAACGGTGCTTTTTACAAAACTTTTCAATGACAACGACTCGTTGGCTTGTTTCGGGAAACGCACCCTTGAAATCCTTATTGCGGAAATCATACTCTAAACCAAGAGTATTTTTCAATTCGTGCCTGTGGGAAAATGTCTTTCCACAAACCCTAACGAGAACAAACCCCATGAAATAAGGTTGTGCGATGCCCTATATGAATGATGGGATGATTAAGATAGCGAGAACGCACAGGTTTCCTTATGTTGCGACTGTATTCCGCAGGTAAAATAATCCCCAATCCTCGTAAAGCGTATCGGGGCGGAGAGGACTCGTATATCGTGTCATCACCTACGAATTCCACCCTTGCGGTAGCAGACGGTGTTGGGGGATGGGAGAGCAAAGGTGTTAATCCAAGAGCCTTTGCCGATGAAATTCTCATTCGCACTTATGAGTTCATAAAATCGGGGGAAGATAATCCTTTTTACGCACTTGAAGCAGGTTTTGAAATGACAAATGAAACAGGTTCTTCCACCGTTTGTATTGGTAAAATGACTTCCGATGGTGTCTTTAGGGTAGCCAATATGGGTGATTCGGGCTTCTTAATAATTAGGAATGAAGAAATCCTCCTTCAATCTTCGGAACATCAACATCAATTTAATTTCCCTTATCAATTAGGGCGGAACGAATACGGTGAACCACACGGAGAAGACCGACCTTCCGATGCCGAAATCTATCAAATTACTTTGGAAGAGGGGGATATTGTAGTCATGGGTTCGGATGGTTTGTTAGACAATGTTTGGCCGAAACAAATTTTAGAATATGTGAATCAAGAGCCTCAAAATCCTATTGCTCTTGCGAAAGGTTTAGCCGAAATTGCGTATGAACAGTCCCAAGATAAAGAAAATTCTGTTCCCTTCTTTCACCGTGCAAAGGAAGAGGGTGTTATCTTTGGTTCATATCAAGGTGGAAAAGAAGATGATATTACGGTGCTTGTAGGCATTGTTAATGAGGATTGAATATGACAGACGAGAGTGGTTATTACTTCGGTTTTCCTCACAGGTCGGAATTTTATCCCGATTCCATGAGTGAATCTATGGTTGTGTTAGAACAAATGAATAACCCCGACACCGAATTCTTTACTTTGTCCGATAAAAGCCCTAAAACACCCTTTTTGAATTATTTAGAGAATTCTAACCTTGATATTCCCGATTATGAATTAACTCAAATCATCCGTAAATCTTACCCTCTTGTTATGGAACACAAAGGATATTACAATCGCCCACGACCTTTCCAAGTTAATCCTTCTATTCAACCTGCGGAATCTAAAACGGCGGCGACTCCTTCTTACCCTGCGGGACATACTTTCCAAGCCTATTTGATGGCTTATCATCTTTCTAACAAATATCCGAAACATCGTGGCGAATTTTTCCGAATCGCAAATCGGATTGCTGATGCAAGAGTTAGTGTCGGACTTCACTACCCTTCCGATAACGAAGGTGGAATCGCTTTGGCTGAAAAATACAAAGATAAGTTATCGGCTTTGACCAAATAATCTTCCCTACAAATTTGCCG
>TARA_B100001778_G_scaffold72456_1_pt1 | contig 10768 bp, 10 predicted proteins | sample TARA_B100001778 | Tara Oceans TARA_B100001778 (sample SAMEA2623826) | marine metagenome | biome: marine biome (ENVO:00000447); feature: deep chlorophyll maximum layer (ENVO:xxxxxxxx); material: "saline water (ENVO:00002010), including plankton (ENVO:xxxxxxxx)" | depth 40 m
TTTCTTTTTGAATGAATAAGATAAATTAAATACAAAATTTCTTCCTAACTCATCTGCAAAATACCTCATATCATTCAGATAATTTCTATATTTTTTATTCAGCAAATTTTTAACCATAAAAGAAAAAGAAAAATCATCTACATTAAATTTCCATGATAGATCTAATAAAAAATATCCATCAGGAGCATCTTTCAAATCAAAGATTTCATTATCCCTTGTTATATTTACTGATCCATCAATTAGACTTTGTGCAGATATTGTAATTGGCGCCTGAAACTGTTTGAATGTATAGCTTGGTAAAAGTGAAATTTCTGAAGAATTTATTTTCCAAAATGAGTTTGTATTCCAAATCAAATTGTTACTTAATCTAATTGGTGGTTGATTGATTAATCTACCTTTCTTTTTTAAATTTTTTGACCATAAATAACTAAAAATGAAATTAGAAGTGATTTTTTCAGAAATTTTTCTTTTAAAAGAAAAATCTGAACCTAAAAATAAAACATCAGCCTGATCATATATAAAATAAGGCATTGGACCTCTAATTGTACCATAGATACCAATAGGTCTTTCAAAAACATAATTTAAAATATAATTTGAGAATAAAGATAATTTTAAATTGTTTTTGGCTTTATTTAAATTAAACTCATTCATAAATTTGAAGGCTTTCTCAGATGAAACTAAGTTTTCTCCCATCTTTATAACTCGATCCGTATTAACGTTTGAACCTTCAAAGTAATACCTAAAAAGACCAAAAGTTGATTTAAAACCATGCCCTCCATAAGAATATAATTCAGCCATGTTTGGAGTTCTCCAAGCAGAACCAAAATTTGAACTAAAAGAAAAACTTTCAGATATTTCATTTTGGTATCCAATCGAAAGAGTAACATTAGTTTTAGCAAATTCATCTGAAAAAACATTTTGGTTGGTTTCTCTTCCTCTTACATTATTCTTTTCAGTATCTAATCTTATACCCGCTTCAAATAAACTTTTTCCAATTCTCTTTGATTCTAAAATAAAAAAACTCAATCTATTAATATTATAGTTTGGAATAAAAGGAGTCGTACCAGTTCCGGGATTATTATCGTTGTCTTGATTAAAAAAATGTATGCCAACTAAGCCATCAAATTCTTCAGCAAAAGAATGGTCCCATTCAAGTAAATAATCAAATGTATTTAAATCTAAATCCAGAATCGGTGCCTGAGCATTCCTTCTTACATCAAATTCTTTTCTTCCATTTAATTGTCCTCCAAATGTTAAAGATATTTTTTCATTTTCTTTATACCACCAATCTATCTTGGCCTTTGCAAAATGATGATCTACGTCTTGATATGGTTCATCAATCATATAAGAGAAAGGGCTAATGAATAAAGGGACTTCAGAACTTAATGCTCTTGATATTCCATCTCCACTATGAAAGTAAGAAGACCTTAATAACGCTAAGTTTTGATTCAAATAGCTGTAATATAATTTTATATCAAAATTATTTAAGTGATAATGAATGCCAAGATTTAACGCTTTTTCTTCCTTTCCCGAATTGGTAAGGGAGTATGATGGAGCATGTCTATCTCCAATTTTAATATAATCTGCACTTAAAAAGTATCCGAATTTTTTATAACCGGTTCCTGTTTTGAAATTAAAATTATACCCCTTGCCATTGGTTTGAAACCCAGAGCTTAGATCTAAATAAAATGGATTATTTAATTTTATTAAATTAGGTTCAATTATAATAGCACCACCAAGCCCTTCAGGTCCAAACCGAACGCCAGATGACCCTTTTAAAATGGTAATGGCCTCTGCAGATGATACATTTATTTCAGGAGCATGATCCTTGCCCCAATTCTGAAAACCATGTTTGATATAATTATTTAAAACTAAAATTCTATTTCCATACAGCCCATGAATGACTGGAAGCTCAACGTTAGATCCTACTGAAGAGAATGTTACTCCATCAATGTCACTGATTAAACTAGCAAGAGATTGGGTTGGATCAATTGATAAATCCTCTACATTCACAGATCTTTGAGAAATAGTTCTTATTCCAACATTTTCTTCTTTATCATCAACAATCAAAACAGAATTTAGTTCAAAAGTTTCTTGAGATAAATATATGGTTACATTTTTTTTATTGATTTGAAAAATAGAATCATAATAACCAACTCTTGTAATAATTGATTTAAAATTATAAGAGCACAAATTATCTAGTACAAAATTGCCTTCTTCATCTGTTATAGCAAACTTTTGTGATTTATCGATTTGAATCAAAACACTAGATAGAGGCTCCTTCGTCTCACTATCTAAAACTTTTCCATTTACAGAAAGAGAACAGTCATTCTGAGAATAAATATTACTATTTATTATAATAAAAGAAGTAAGCAAAAAGAAAATTCTCATTAAGATAAAGTAAAAATAAACTTGCTTATCCTGTGCTTATGGGATAACCTAAAAAAAATAAAAATACCAGCAACTATAGATTACAGTTGCTGGTATTAATATAATATACTTATGTGCTCTACTAAATAATAATTACTGGATATTTAATACAAATTTCAAATTAAAATCTGTGTCTCCAGTAGTAGCTGTAGAAGTACTAGTTTTTACATCTGGCTGATGCTGTAGTCTTACAACAAATTCACCATTTGAAACAGCAGTTGAACCAGTAGTCCATTCAGTAATTAATCCAATAGGATTTCCTGATGCATCAGTATCCTTATAATTTATCTTGTCAGATGCATTATCAATATTTCCATTTCCCGCAGGATCTGAAAATGCATCGTCAGTAAAAGAAAAGAAAATTTGATGTTCAGCTCCCTCTTCTTTCACCTCTTCTCCAATATCTTCTCCCGGAGTTTCCAAATTATTCATAATCTCAAAAGTAAGAGTATATGAAGTAGCAGCTTTTAAGCTAATTGCATCAGAAACTTCTAGCTCCTTAGTTCCTTCACCATCAGGATCTGTTGCTTTAGCCTCAACTTTATCATTAGCATCAGCTTTATTAGTAAATATAAGCTTGATGTCAGTGATAACTTCCATTTCATTTTCTTCAGCCGGTGCCGCATCATCCTCATCACACGAGTAAAGAAAAATCATAGAAAATAATAATGTATATAAATAGAATTGTTTTGTTTGTAATTTCATCGTATAAAAATTTAAGTTTAAAAAAAAAGATTGTATTTGAGATTAAAATCTCAGGTCACAAAAGAACCTCATAATTGAATTATGATATATTTTCAGGTGGCCCTCTAGATAGAGGATTTAAATGAAAATTTCCTGAATAATGGTAAAAGTTATCTTTATAATTACCTGTTATAAAATCCGTTTCAAATGATAAATGGGTTAAATATATAAACTCTTCAGAGCTAATTTTATTTATTAAACACGTAGTACAATTGAGTTCCTTTTCATGAAAATGGATTCCATCTTTATTACATATTTCATGATTATGATCTGATAAATATTCAGACACTTCCATAATAGTAGGAAGTAATAAAACTGCAGTCAATAACAAAGAGAGAAACTTACTTTTCATGCTGCGAAAATAATAAAAAAAAAATTAAATTAAAGCAGCTTTCAAAATAATATCACAATTTAATGCGCCAGAAATAGGACAATTTTCTTTAGCCTCCACTGCTAATTCTTGAAATTTTTCTTCATCTATATTAGGGACTTTAGCTTTTAAATTTAATTCTATAGAAACTACTTTTCCATCTTCAAAAGTTAAAACTGCATCTGTATTTAATTCCTCTGGATTATAGTCAGACTCATTTAATACAAAGCTCAACTTCATATTGAAACACCCAGCATGAGCTGCAGCAATAAGTTCTTCAGGATTGGTTCCTAAAGTACCATCATCATTTTTAAATCTTGTTTTAAAACTATAAGGCATATTATTAAATGCACCACTTTGGGCAGTTAATACACCGGTTCCATCAGCACCATCTCCTTTCCATATTGCGTTAATTTTTCTTTTCATAATATTCAAATTTAAATTTTAACAATCATTTTTCCGAAATTTTTACCATCAAATAATCCAAGAAAAGCATCTGGGATATTTTCAAATCCTTCTATGATGGTTTCTTCTGCAGTCACTTTTCCTTCTTTCATCCAACTTGCCAACTGCATTTGAGCCTCTAAATATTTATCTGAATAATCGAATACAATGAAACCTTGCATTTTTATTCTTCTACTAATAATAAAAGGATTATTTCTTGGCCCCATCGGCAGTGCGGCTTTATTGTACTGAGATATGGCACCACATACAGGAATTCTGCAAAAATTATTTGTAAGGTAAAATACAGCATCAGATACTTCTCCACCAACATTATCAAAATAAACATCTACTCCATTTGGACAAGCAGTTTTTAGTTCATTTAAAAGATTTATGTTGTTTTTATAATTTATAGCTTCGTCTAATCCAAATTTATTTTTTAGACTATCAACTTTTTCATCGGTTCCCGCTATCCCTACTACTCTACATCCTTTTATTTTACCTATTTGTGATACAGTTATACCAACAGCTCCTGCAGCTCCAGAAACTACTAATGTTTCATTTTCTTTAGGTTTTCCAATCTCTAACAACCCAAAATATGCAGTTAATCCTGTCACTCCTAAAACTCCAAGGTAAGATGAAAGAGGTGCAAGGCCTTGAGGAATAGGAAATAGTCCTGTCCCATCAGAAGCTTGATAAAGCTTCCAGTCTAACATACCATATAAGTGAGAGCCAACATTATAATTTTTATTTTTTGATTCAACTACCTCAGCAACTATAGCCGATTTCAATGGCTCGCCTACTTCAAAAGGTGGAATATAAGATTTTACATTATTCATTCTTGCCCTTAAGTATGGGTCTACAGATACATAAACTGTCTTAAGCAGAATTTCATTGTTATTAAGAACAGGCATCGAATCATCTTGAACAGAAAAATTTTCAATTGTAGGAAAGTCTTTTGGTCTTTTAGTAAATATTATAGCTTTGTTTTTCACAATCAGATTAAATTATATTGTAATATAAATTAAAAAAGTAATAATTTTATCAGATATAATAAAAGTACATAAAATGGAAAATCAAAGAAGAAAATTTATGAAAAATAGTTTAAAATATACTATGGGATTTTCTCTTGCCTCCACAATTCCATCCTTTATTTTTTCTTCATGCAAACAAAAATTAAAGGACCTAAATCTTAAAATATCATTACAGGCGTATTCTTTTGCTCCATTATTAATGAGCGGAAAATTTGATATTATGGATTTTCCAGAAATAGTAAGGAATACATATGGGTTAAATGGTGCAGAATATTGGTCGATAGCATTTATGAATAAAGAGAAAGACAAAAACTTTATAAGTGAACTAAATAAAAAAAGTGAAGATCTTGAGATTTCAAATACCATTATACTTGTAGATGATATTAACATCCAAACTATGGAACAAGGGCCTAGCCTAGCTTCTTTGAAAAAAGAAGAAAGAACTAAGGCTATTGAATATCATAAACACTGGATTGAAGTTGCATCAAAAATAAATTGCCATTCAATAAGAGTAAATCTAAAATCTGATGTTGGATCAGAAGAAGATATATTAGAAACTAGTGGTGAAAGCATTTCTAAATTAGCAGAATATGGCTCTTCATATGGTGTAAGTACTATTGTTGAAAATCATGGAGGATTAACTGGAAATGCAAAATGGTTAGTTAAACTTATCAAAGAGATAAATAGTGATTTTGTAGGTACTCTTCCTGATTTTGGAAATAATGGATTTTGCATGAAAAGAGAACGATTGGATTTGTCCAATTTAACAAAACCTTGTGATCAACAATATGATAAATACGAAGGTGTGAAAGAGCTGCTTCCTTTTGCAAAAGGCATTAGTGCAAAATCTCATGAATTTGATGATAAAGGAAATGATATTAATACAGACTTTGAAAAAATGATTAATATAATAAAAGAGTCTTCCTATGAAGGTTATATTGCAATCGAATATGAAGGCGGCATGTTAAATTTATTTGGAGGTAAAGGAAATTATTTAGCTCCTCATGAAGGTGTAATTGCTACGAAAACTTTACTTGAAAAATTAATATAATAAATGATTTTATCTGGACTTGAAATTAAAAAAAGATTAGGTGGTGATATACATATTGATCCTTTTAATGAAAATCAACTTAATCCCAATAGTTATAACTTAAAACTTCACAATGAATTAATGTATTATGAAGATGAAGTTTTTGATATGAAAAAAGAATTAAAAACTAACAATCTAATTATTCCAAAAGAAGGATTAATACTGAAACCAAATAAACTTTACTTAGGAAGGACAAAAGAGCATACTAAAACTCAAAACCTTGTTCCAATGCTCGAAGGAAGATCTTCTATTGGTAGACTTGGTTTGTTTGTACATATTACTGCTGGATTTGGAGACGTTGGATTCGAAGGCTTCTGGACACTAGAGATTTTTTGTGTTCAACCAATAAAAATATATCCTGAAATTGAAATATGTCAAATTTATTATCACAGTTTAAATGGAGACTACAAGACTTATGTAAGTGATAAGTATCAAAAAAATAAGAGTATTCAACCCAGCATGATTTACAAAGAATTTAGAAAATAACAGCTAGTCTTTCCAGTTTTTGTTCACACCAAATAGAGGTAAAAACATTGGAACATTTTCCATATATTTTTTATACAAAGGATATTTTTTTGAACTAATTTCTTCACTAAAATCAGCACTATTTCTAAAAAGCACTACTAATAAAATACAACCTATTATAGACCAATTAAACCACATTCCGGTTGCAGATACACTAAAACAATAAAATAATATCCATATAAGCTGCTCAGAAGCAAAATTTGGATGCCTAGATAGAGCCCACAATCCAGTCGTTCTAAATCCAAGTTTATAATCTCCATCAAGTTTTTCACCATTATTTATTCTTCGATATTTTTCTGTTTGAAAACTATACTGTTGCTCATCTGATATGGTTTCAATAACAATGAATAGTAGCATTAATGATGCAATAAGGTAATCTGCCCAATATAATGGCTGTCCGATTCCTTGCCATGCGGCTAAGATTGGAAGTGTAAATAAAAAAATTAATCCGAGTTGATAAAAACAAATAAAAAATAAATTAAACAACCCCCAAGTAAACCTTCCTTTTAAAAAGGGCATTTTTTTACGGACCTCTATCCATCTATAATCTTCTTCTCCCTTCCAAAAGTAGATACTAAAACCTCCTTTTCTAGCGAAATTATATGTTAGTCTACTCCCCCAAAATGTTACTAATATAGCCATCAAAACAAGCCTCTCATTCATTTCACTTGCATAAGCAAAATACCAAACATAAGCTATAGGTATTGTACTCCATAGTTTATCTACTTGACTATAATTTAAAGCAAGCTCACTTACAATAAAACAATATGCAACAGAAAATAAATAAAGATTAATCATTGCATAAAGAGCTTCTTCTTGTTCTAAAGAGAAAGTGACATTAAAAATGTCATAATAAAATGAAAGATAAACAACACCAAAAAGCGTGACTATCAAAAATAATACTGTCCTAATCATAAATCATAAAATAAATTAGAAAAAAATTTTAAAAAAATGTAAACCAAATCTTTTAAAAAGAGTATAAAGATTCATGATAAATATAAAATATAAATCTGGATTTTACTATTTAAAATCAAAACAAAAGCTTAATACTAATTTATTAAAGTCCTGGCATTTTTTTTCAAACCCTAAAAATCTTTTTAAGATAACACCTAGACACATGAATTTTGAAATTCTCTCAGATTTTAATTCTATGTATGAAGGGTTAATAATTAAATACAGAGTATCTCCTTTTCCATTTATCAGAGTAGGTTGGACTACCAAAATCACTTACGTTGAAAAACCATTTGGATTTATTGACAAACAAATTTCTGGTCCCTTTAACCTTTGGGAACATGAACATAAGTTTGAAGAAAAAAATAATACTCTATGGGCATATGATGTTGTTAAATTTAAACTACCATTTGGTTTTATCGGAAGATTTTTTGGTAGTAAAATTGTTAAGTATCAATTGAAAAACATTTTTGAATTCAGGAGAAAACAATTAGATAAATTTTTTAAAAAATGAGAAACATATTAATTATAGGAGGAAGTAGAGGTATAGGAAATAGTATTTTAAAACATCAGTTAAATTTGGGTAACTATTGCAACAATATTTCAAGAAGTTCATTAGAAATAAATAATGAAAATTATAAGGAGTATCAAGTTGATATTCTTAAAGATGAACTTCCGGAAATTGATTCTATAGATTCATTAGTTTACTGCCCCGGTTCAATAACGTTAAAACCATTTCTTCAACTGAAAGAAGAAGATTTTAAAAAGGATTTTGAAATAAATGTGTTGGGTGCAGTCAAATCAATACAAAAGTATTTGAATACACTTAAAAAAGGATCAAACCCATCTATTGTCCTTTTCAGTACCGTAGCAGTTGCCAAAGGTATGGCTTTTCATTCTTCTATTTCTTCTGCAAAAGCCGCTATAGAAGGAATTACTAAATCTTTAGCCGCTGAATTTGCACCTACAATCCGTGTAAATTGTATTGCACCTACTATTACTAAAACTGATTTAGCAAAAAATATTTTGAGAAATGAGAAAATAGAAGAAAATATTTCAAATAGTCATCCTTTAAAAAAAATATGTGAGCCTGATGATATAGCTGCTACTGCAAATTTTTTAATTTCAAAAGAAAGCAATAAAATAACGGGTCAAATTTTAAGGGTAGACTCAGGCATGTCCACACTAAAAATATAGATGTGATCTATACAAAAGAAAATTTAAGTTCTCTTGATAAAATATATCGGTTAAATCTTATTAACAGTATAACTGGTTACAAGCCAGCAAATTTAATTGGTACTAAATCAAAAAGTTATCAAAGTAATCTAGCCATATTCTCTTCTGTTGTTCATCTTGGATCAAACCCAGCATTGATTGGAATTATTACAAGACCTAATACTGTTCCAAGGCATACCTATAAAAATATTATAGATACAGGTTATTATACTATAAATCATATTTCGAAAGATAATATTAAAAAAGCTCATTACACTTCTGCTAAATTCAAATCAAATGAATCAGAATTCGAAAAATGTGACTTAAAAGAAATGTATATTGATGATTTCTATGCTCCTTATGTAGAAGAGAGTGAAGTAAAAATTGGATTAAAATTAATTGAAGAAACTGTAATAAAATCCAATAACACGATTCTGATCGTTGGAGAAATAGTTACAATCATAATAGAAAATAATTTGGTTGATACAGATGGTTCGTTAAAATTTGAAAATATGGATAGTGTATGTATATCTGGCCTTGATACTTATTATGAAACAAAAAAACTTGCAAAATATCCCTATGCTAAAAAATATGAATTACCCAACAAATGGTAAAAAAGTACTTGACTTCAAAATATGTGTAGTTTGTTTTAAACCATTTTCATATCGAAAAAAATGGAGAAATTGTTGGGATGATGTTAAATATTGCTCAGAAAAATGTAGAAGAAAAAAAAATGAAAGAAATATCAATTATTCTTCCAAACCAACTTCATGAAAATATTGAGTTTCTTAAAAAAAATATTCCAATATATTTAATTGAAGAATTTTTATTTTTTAAACAATTCAACTTTCATAAACAAAAATTAATATTCCATAGATCATCTATGAAAAGTTATGAAAATTATCTAACCGTAAAAGGTTATTTTGTTAGCTACATTGAATCAAAAAATCCAATCTCTGAAATAAGAAATTTTATAAAAAACCTTTCAAAGGAAATAAAAATTATTCGTGCAATTGATCCAGATGATTATTTGATTGAGAAAAGATTAAAAAAAGAGTGCTTAAAAAAAAAAATAAAAATTATTTTTTATGACAACCCATCATTTATCAATACAAAGGAAGATTTAAAAACATTTTTTAAAAAAGAAAAAGTAAAATTTTTTCAAACATCCTTTTATAAAAATCAAAGAAAAAAACTGAATATATTAATTGATAATAACGATCCAACTGGTGGAAAATGGACTTATGATAGTGAAAACAGAGAAAAATATCCCAAGGACAAAAATACACCTATAATTAGGTATCCTAAAATGAAAGAATACCATCTTGAAGCAGTGAAATATGTAGAAAATAATTTTAAAAATAATTTAGGATCAATTAACTCAAATATTATTTATCCCAACAATTTTAAATCAGCAAAAAAATGGTTTCATGAGTTTTTAAAAGTAAGATTCAAAGAATTCGGCCCGTATGAAGACGCTATATTAAAAGAAGAATCAATACTAAATCATAGTCTATTATCTCCATTGATTAATGTAGGCCTCTTATCTCCAAAATATATTGTTAACGAAACAATAAACTTTTATAAAAAAAATAAAATTCCTATAAATTCATGTGAAGGGTTTATCAGACAAATAATTGGATGGAGAGAATTCATAAGAGGAATTTATACAGTTAAAGGAAGTTATGAAAGAACAAAAAACTTTTGGGGTTTCAAAAGAAAAATACCTCCTTCTTTTTATAATGGCAAAACAGGCATAGATCCTGTTGATGATAGTATAAAAAAAGTTATAAATAGCGCCTACACACATCATATTGAAAGGCTTATGATCCTAGGTAATTTCATGCTTTTATGTGAGTTTGATCCCGATGAAGTTTATAGATGGTTTATGGAACTATTTATAGATTCATATGACTGGGTTATGGTACCAAATGTTTATGGGATGAGTCAATTTGCTGATGGAGGATT
>TARA_B100001778_G_scaffold25705_1_pt1 | contig 10758 bp, 21 predicted proteins | sample TARA_B100001778 | Tara Oceans TARA_B100001778 (sample SAMEA2623826) | marine metagenome | biome: marine biome (ENVO:00000447); feature: deep chlorophyll maximum layer (ENVO:xxxxxxxx); material: "saline water (ENVO:00002010), including plankton (ENVO:xxxxxxxx)" | depth 40 m
CCAAAGAAGCAAACAAAACCACCAGCAAAAAGAAAAAAGGTTACTCAGTCATACATCTATGAATGTAAGACCTGGGAGGTAAACAAAGCAAAGTGGAAAGCTGCTTCTGAATTTTGTGCTGATAGAAGAATTGAATTTAAGATCATCACAGAAGACGAGCTTGGAATCAAATGAATCGTATCGAACCAATCCTCAGTGATATAAACAATCCTACTATGGACCAAGAGGAGCAGATGCTGATGATTATGGAAGCACTTAGTGATACTGTAACACCTATTCCCGATGCGGGAACATACTGTACCTTTGTTTATAATGCTAAGACTCCTGGGATTGAATATGATCAGCATCCTCTTGTTGCAGTCACAGAAGTTTTTAAATGGGGATTTCGTGGAATAAACTTTCACCATCGAGAACATAGACAATACACCTGGGAAGAACTTGCAGGTCAAGTTTATATTGTAAGACTCGAAGAACTTGATGATTTAAAATCAATACAATATGGAAAATTCATACTAAATAAATAAAAAGATCATAAAATGGCATCTGCTACCAGTAAAGTAAGTAAGGTAAAACTTTACACCGGAAACCGAAATCAGATCAAACGGGGAACAGGATCAAGCACAGAGGGTTTTTATAAAACCGATGTAACTACACTGGGCGGTGGTGGTCTCAAAAAAGAAGTATATAGAACTGACGCACAGGGAAACAATAAAGTATTAATACAAACAATAACTATCGATGAGAATGGAAACGAATCATCAGAACTTACAAGTAGTGCAACAAATGCGGAGAAAAAAAATCTAAAAGTAAAACAATCTTCTTTCAGTAATACATTAGATGATCAAGCAGATGATGCAGGTACTGCAGCATTAGCAAACGAAGAGCAAGCAGCTGCTGGGGGACAAACAGATGTTGGTAAAGATAATGCGAAAGCTATAGCAGGAAAATCTAACGATGCTGATAATGATAATGATAATGCATCATCAAACCCAGCAACTCTTAATAATATAAATGAAGTTGCTAGTGCAGGAGGCACAAGAATACAATATGGTAACTTTCGATATCCTATAGATATCGAAAAATCAAAACAAGATATTATAAAATTTGATATCTATGAATATGTGCCTCAACAATTTTCAACTGGTGGAGGACAGGCAGTTTATGCTAGTAATGCAGCAAGAAATTCTGATAGTAGAAAAAGTATAGGATCCGTTATACTTCCAATACCCGCAGGTATATCTGATACAAAAACTGTAGATTGGGGTGGTGGAGACAAGATGAATGCCGTTGATATTGCCAAGGCAGATGTAGCACTTAAGACAATTACTCAAGGTCCGGGAGAGGGAATCAATGCGGCAGGAGAATATGTTAATTTTGTAAAAAATAATCCTGATGATATGCAACAAGCAATAGCAGCATATTTTGCGGGAAAGGCAGCAGGTAAAGGACAACAAATTCTTCAGAGGACAACAGGGATGGTGATGAATCCCAATATGGAATTATTGTTTAGTGGTCCATCATTAAGAAATTTCTCTTTTTCATTTTTCTTGTCACCAAGATCAGAGGCTGAAGCAAAGGCAGTGAGACAAATTATAAGAACATTTAAACAATCAATGTCGCCTATAAGAAGTAAAAGTAATTTATTTTTAAAATCACCAAATACATATGGACTTACTTACCTACATAGAGGTGTAGACGGAGGTCTACATAAAGGTCTAAATGCGTTTAAGGAATGTGCGATGACTGGATTTAATGTTGATTATACTCCGACAGGAAACTATGCAACATATAGTGACGGCACTCCTGTTCAGTATCAGATGTCAATGACATTTAATGAACTTGAACCAATCTTTAACGATGAATATGATGTAGAAGGAGACAATCTTGATATTGTAGGATTCTAATGTCAAACTATTTCAGTCAAATCCCAGATTTTGATTATGTTAGCAGACTTCCGGATGCTAAGATATCAGATTATATTACTGTTAAAAATTTATTTAAAAGAGGAAAGTTAAGGGAAGATATTTTTCAAGATGTATCTATCTTTACTAAGTATCAAATAAAAGGTGATGATCGTCCTGATAATGTCGCATATGATTTCTATGGAGACTCAACCTTAGATTGGTTGGTTTTAACCTGTAATAATATTATCAATGTGTATAGCGAATGGCCTATGACACAGTTTAATTTTGAAAACTATTTGTTAGAAAAATATCAAACATATGATAATATAAATGCTGCTCATCACTATGAAACCACTCGGGTAACTAATACTTTAGGAGCAGAGATTGTTCCTGCAGGATTAGAAGTTGATTCAAACTTCTCGGTCTCATTTTTTGATGACCAGATAGAAGGGATGACTACTAAGTATCCGGTCTCTACCATCACCAATTATCAATACGAAGAAAAAATACAAACAGAAAGAAGAAATATATTTTTACTTGAATCAAGATATCTAAACATCGTGAAAGATGACCTTCAAGAAATGATGCAGTATGAAAAAGGTTCCACCCAATACATGAGCAGAACCTTAAAGAGAGGAGAAAATATCAGACTGTTCCAGTAATCAATCTTCTGCTAGTTTTTGGAAGTATGACAGAGCATCATCTTCATCCTCACTGTTACGTGTAGGAGTGATATCTGGTTCTACTTCGGGTGCCTTGGACTTAAAATCAGGTGTGAATGAACCACGACCTTCACTCTCATCCTCAAGTTCTTCATCATAACGACGTGCTGGTTTTGCACCGAGAACCATCTTCAGACGCTTATCAAGATCATCATAGGACTTGAACTGATCCGCAGCAGTCAGTGCAGCAAGAGAATACTGCTTCTTCCATACTGTTTCAAGAGCATCATCATCGTCAAGCAGAGCACTAGGTGCTGCGAACTCGGACGAATCATAGTTCCAGTAACCTGCAACTTTCTTCAATTTCAGTTTGAAGTTTGCACCCTGCCAAAAATCAAAAGGATTGATGGGTGTTTCATCTTCGTATTCAGGTTGCATGGCTTCCATGACCTTATCAAAGATCTTCTTACCAAACTTATAAAGGAAGACACGACCTTCGTTCTGTGGATTTGCCTTGTCTTGTACAACATAGATGTTAGCGTAATAAGACAACTTACGCTTTTGCTTACGAACAGTATCCTTATCAGAATCAAGTCCGCTGTTCCACAGTTCGCGGTTATGTTCTGACACAGGATCTTTCTGACCAAGAGTAGTCAGAGAGTTCTCGATGTACCATCCACCAGGACCTTGGAAGGCATGGGAGTACATCTTTGCCCAAGGAAGTTCTTCACCTTCAGGGGCAGGGAGGAAACGGATAACGGCATAACCATTACCACTCTTATCCATTTCTGGTTTCCAAAGACGCTCATCTGCGCCGTTAGAAGTATTATTCATCTTCTCTACTTCCTTGACCAGTTTTTGAGTCAAAGATCCAAGAGAGGATTGCTTTTTGAGATTTGCGAAAGACATAGGATTTATTAGATTAGTTTGGATTTGGCTTGTGTTGACAAAGATATTGTACTGAACTTAATCAGAACTGTCAATTTGTTTTCTCATCACGTCAAGCATTTTAATCATGTTACCGAATATCGAATTCATATCAGTATCAGGAGGAAGTCCCATCATTTTTGCAGAGTCAGTGATATTTTCCTTCATCTTCTTAGCAGCAGGATCATCAGATAAACTCAGACGAGTATAAAGAATCCTCTGCTTTTCAATCAACCTCTCAAGAAGTGAGACATGAAAGAGTTTCTCTTCTTGATTCATTTTAGGAAAATTGAAGACATTTTGATAAATGTCTTCTTGTAGTTCACTGATTTCGGTCATCTCTGCTCGGACAACCTCCGAATCAAAGAAATCACTCACCTTCTACAACTTCTGTTTCAGAGGTTTCAGTTGGGTTGTTTGCTTCTTCGATTTGAGTTAGCGCATCAATGGCACCAACGACTTTCAGATAGGTTTGACGAAGTGTCTCCATCTGATTTTGACCTTCTTGGAGATTCTTCTCCAAGTCCTCTTTCTGCTTAGTGAGGTTTTCCAGTACTTCAGTATTACTAAGTGCCATGAACAATCTCCTTTAGAATTTTTTTAAAGTGAAATACATCGATATTTAGGAAGGGAGAATATTTTTTAATTCTCAAACTTACGGTTTCCCACACCGGATCGGTCAACTGTTTGTCATAATCATTGCGATACCCTAGTATTCTATCACAAATCACCAGAGTTTCAAGTGATATGTCACCACTCAGATACTTTTTAAGTATTGGTGGGTGACCGGTCGTCCTTGCAAACACAGTATCTAGGTCAGCATTTGCGAGGATAAGTTCAACCTCCTCTCTAAAAATATAAGAGAGGGATTGTGTTCGTCGTTTCCAGGCAGTGTATCTACCCTCACCTTCGCGTATCATTTCTCCTATCCAAAGCTTACTCGGATCAGTGCAGGTGATAAAGTTAGATACAAAGAAGTCAACAACTTCTCTATCAGATTTGTTTCTTGCTAGTTTTTCAAACCAGAAACGATCTTTCCTTTTATAGAAAGATTTAACAGTAGCACGACTCTTACCACAATACTTGTGGTAGTCATACTTCTCTTTCGTGAAGTGATTCTTCAACGCGAGATATTGTTTATATGCATCAAACGGCATCATCAAAAAAAGTAATATAGTAATTTTTTGCGGAAAAATTTTTCCTACAAAAATAGAATCAGAGAGGTAATTTTGCTCTAGAACTTTTCTTTAAAAAGTTTAGTTCCATTGCTTCATACTTCAACTTCTCCTTCAGAGGTTTGGTTATAAGTTTAGGAACAAACTCAACATCAATACTATTCTGGTCACAGAAGTGAATGATAGCATCAATATAACTCATGTCCTTATTCTTCTGAACAAGATCCTCAATCTCTTGAACAAACTTAGCAGGACAATAAAATTTATTCTTTAGCGCCTTCTCTAATTCATTCTCCATCCTCTGACCTAGTATTGTGATGTACAAATTCTTTAATATATCTCACTAGTAGTTTAATATACTGCCCTTTATCCCTTTTGTCAAATACCTTTACCTCACCACCAGGAGTAACCATTATAGTGATGAGTTTCTTTACAGGGATACCGGTTAACTCATAATAAGCAGAAGCATAAAACATCTCTTGGACGAAATAGTTTTCCAACCATTTTTCTGGTTTGATTTTATCGGATGTCTTAAAGTCAATGACCGCGAGTTCCCCTTCGTACTCTGCAATACAATCAACTCTTCCAGCTAAACCCAGGTACTCTGAATACAGAGTCCTTTCTATAGCGTGTACATTATTTATCTTGTCCAGATATGGTAGGGCATGATAAAACATAAACTTTGTGAGAGGACGAAAGTCATCCCAGTTTATCTCTTCATTCTTCATATACACTTCTACTGCCTCATGAAAATCAGTTCCACGAGAAGTAGCTCTTTTAGTGATACGATTTGCTTCTTCGATACCAACTCTCTTACGCCAATCAACAAATATCTGACGGTTGTAGAAAGAAGTTACAGAAGTAATCGATGGCACCCACTGACCATCAGGAAGATTGTACAAGCGGATGCCACCAGTTTCTTTCTTGTTTAATTCAAGGTCACCGAGAAAATTATGATGAACAAAATTCATAAATTAAGATCCATTTTTGCAACTAAGTATTCTTTACACAGACCAGAACGAACAATGTCATCAACACCAAATTCAATAATATCCATTGAGGGCATTGTTCTTAAGATACGCATGAAGTCTGCGATTCCATTCTTCTCTGCAGTTTTGATAAGATCAGATTGAGTAGCATCACCACAGAACATAATCTTACTGTTTTCACCTATCCTTGTAATTATACTATCAAGTTCATGGAAATTCAAGTTCTGGAACTCATCAACAATAATGATTGCGTTATCAAGTGTAGTTCCACGAATGAAACTTGTGGACCAGAAACTGACTGTTCCTTGTGCTTTTAAATTACCATAGAGCATTTCAAAGTCAGATTCTGTTGGTAACTCGAACATGTATTTCACCATGTTCTTATATGGAATCTGATAGAGAGAGGACTTATCCTCATGGTCACCGGGAAGGAAACCAATCTCTCTAGTTGCCACAAGCGATCTGACGATGTAGATCTTCTCATATGGTGTCCTAGTATCAAGAACGTCTCTCAACGCATTGTAGAGCGTGATGAATGTCTTTCCTGTGCCTGCTGCTCCATAAGCAACGATGTTTTGATCGTTCTTGTAGCAGCGAAAAAGTTCTTGTTGATTTTCTGTTAACGGATCGATGGTTTTCATCAAATCCGTATTGAGAGGTTTCTTTCTTTTCATTTGTCTATTGGACATTCCAAATGGAACTGGAGTCTGCGACTTTCTTTTTGATGGCATACGCTGTTTTAGAAACTGTAATCGCGGTGTTTACGGACAGTAGCACCAGGTTGTTTTGATGCTCTATCCAAGACTTCGTTCCATCCACTGGAACGAGCCTCACCAGTCCACTTAAATTCTGTGGACTGACCCGCACAACCTTGTGACCAATCTCTATCCCAATCCGGATTATCCTTTCTCCACTTATCGTACTCTTTCATAGTCATGACGAGCACTTTTGTTTCCTTATTCTCTTTGTTAATAACAGGGTAAGTTGGCATAAACCTCAAGTCCTAGTATGAATATTTATGAAATCCATTCCATTGCCTCTGCAACTGCAGGAAATTGCTCACAGAAAATACTTTTCGCACCAAGAGCAATGTCCATATGCTCCTTCTGCGTGCCGTTAGCAGACCTCAAATCAATGTAATGAATCCACGAACGTACAGAACCAGTCATATAGATTTTAGTAGGACATGCTAGAGGAAGCACAAAACGAGCACACTCTTTTGCAATCGATGAATCGAGCATTTCTTTATAGAGTTTCATTCCCTGTTCAAAGTGTCGTTGCATTTTGATTTGGAACTCTTGACGAACAAACGGGTCAATATCATCAATAGAATTCTGACGATTCTTGGTGTCTTGACGCCGTAGTTCAGGTAAAGGGATCGTCTCCGCGAGTAGGGAAGAATCAGCATAGCGTTGTGAAAATTCTTGATATGTAAACGAACGGTGTCGAAGCACTTGAGCTGCGATTCCTCTAGTGGTATTAATCTCCAGAGTCATATATGCCTGCTCAAAGATACTCCAGTGCTGGTGCTTCACACAATAGCGCAGAAGACCTGAGAACTTTTCATTCTCTTGGTTAGCAGGATTACTGACCCGAGCACAATATGCCATGTGCTTTTCTGCATCGGGAGTAACACTAATTAGTTTAATATCAGTCATCGTCGTCTTCAAATACCTCGTCGTAATCTAGGATGTAATTTTCTGGAGGATCATCAAAGTTCTCTGCTTTGTATGCATCCACATTTGAGTATACCTCAGACTCTAGTACATCTACTAGAGACCTAAGGTTCCTCACGATTAATTTGAGTTTCTCTCTGTCCATAAAAAGATTATACTTCCACTAATTATAGATAAAAAAAGAGGACCCGTCAAGGTCCTCATTTAGTTATTGTCCATCTTGGTATGCATCTGCTGAGTGACTTAAGGTCAACCCATTTAGCATAGTTCACTCCACGATAAGTTAGGAATCGAAAGACCCTATCTGGATCGTGAATTTCTGGATTGTATTCTGGAAGATCATAATATAATTTGATCTTCAGCATTTAATTTCCTCCTCATGTATTATGAAGGAGTACAATTTCACCATAGATAAGAGCCATTCCAGCAACACATGCCAAGGTAACTAGTCCCGTGATTTGTAGTGCTTCCATGATTGCCTCATTTGGTGTAAGTACGACCACGATAGCAGAAGGTTCCCTGAGGATCCTTGCGTCCTACATTCTTTACAGAATACTTAACACCACGATATGCAGTGTGAGTAATCTGTGCGTTATGCAATGCAGACTGCTTGGTGATCTGATCTTTGATGAGTTGAAGTGTGTTCATTGTCTTACTCCTGAAGTTGGGTGATTTTTCTCCTTTAACCCTTTCGGGTGATCCGAGTTTCCCGTTCCTTCAGTCGTTTGCGTCCCAAAGGGGATGAACGATCCGTTCCGCGACTTACTTGCGTCCTATGTTAGCGTACCGCACGTACCATCTACCTTAGACTTAAGATAACCAATCAGGTTATACTTAGTTCTCCGATCCAAGTCATCATCCATCAGGATTTCGACTCTTCTTGTTAGGAACCTTTCACAATTTATATGCCAACCATAAGGGTCAGCATCATTATGTGAGGCAAAGGTGAATGCCAGCATTAGTGCTAACATAAGGATGAACGATAGGTTTATTATAACCTCCATGAACTATATAGTCAAGTTCTTTTGTAACTTGTGATACATTTTTACTATTACTTTAGATTAGACCTTTTTCTTTCAAAAAGTGTAGCGCATCTTTCAATCCACCACGATGTCTGAACCCTTCATAGTCAATCGTGACCTGTGGATACTCTGCCTCATCACCAAACTCAGACTTGAATCCTCTGTCAGTAAAGTGATTATCACGACGATACTCAATAAACTCTACACCAACACTTGATAGAAGACTCTTTGCCCTCTCACATTCTTGATTCTTATTGGAATACAAAATTGCTCTCATTAGTCTCTTTGCCTCCAATCGTCTGGTTTATCTTGTTTGAACCAATCTACAATTTCATCCGCTCCAGAGAACCCCTTTCTATGATTAGATGGATCGGGGTCCCCAAGACCCATCTTATTTAAAAAATCGTCAGTGCTACCTTCTTCAATATCACTAGCAGCTTGACGACGTGCTTTATTTAACCAATCTCGCGCAGTCGTATGTGCTTTAGCAAGTTTCTCTACCCAAATCATATCTTCCAAAGGAACATTTTCTTTGTTCGCAATGCAGGCACAGATAGACTCTAATCTTAGTCTGTATTGAGTTGATAGCATTTTACTCTCGCAGTTTTGCTTCTAAGTCCGAAAGTTTAGTGAACTCTTCATGTGCTTTTAACTGACGATCACAAACAATATTTATGATATCATCAATGATTGTCTGAGTTTCTGCACCATCATCAAGATACTTATCAAGGGCTTCTTTCAGATAGCGATGCCTGTGCCACTCGGCACTATAGGGTTTATAAGACATAGTGAAAATGGTTCATAGTATCGACTATAACACGGCATACCGGTTTAGTCAACTCCGTATTCGTCGATCAGTTCATCGACCTTGGTTTTCTTACCAGAGAGTTTTTCAATTTCATAAAGAGAAGACTTCTGATATTTCTTCAGTTTTTTATATTGTTTGAGAAGTCGATTAATATCCTCTTTGGGCATCTCGACTTGCACATCAAATCCATCACTCATTTTTTCTTTGATTCCTTTTTCTTCACTCCCCAAAGTCTAGGACTGACTGTGCCATAACCAAAGTCAATCTTTTGGACAGAACCAGCACCATAACGATCGTAGTACATGTCAAACATCCTCGATACTTTTCCACATCGGGTCAAATCAATGTACTCAGTTCCGTTTACAGTGTACCAAATAAGTCTGGCATCATTTGGAAATGTTTTATCATTCGCAGCATCGAGAGTAGTTTTTTCAAGTAAAATTTGACAACCATAATCAGATGGATTGAAGTTTAAATTCATATCTTGATTAGGTAACTCCTCTTGTTCTATTTTTGTTGGGGCATCTTCCAGTTGATTTGTCATTAAGAACGACCTCCCCATGTAATATCAGGATATGCCTTTTCGACATTAGCCTTTGTTAATTTATATTTAGTTGTAAGAAGTTTATCCTTGACCAATACTAGTAACTCTGCTTCCTTAGGATGTAGTCCTCGTAACAGATTAATGAACATCATCTCTCTACGGGTCTTTGTGAGAGTATCATTACCACCCCTCACATAGTGATAGAGATTCTGCCACTCTTTACGAAGCGATGTTTTGTTGCGTCCATCCAAGTCCTGTCCTGTTGCAGACTCTCCACCAGACATCTCTCTAGAAATATTATCAGAAAGAGATCCTTGATATACAGTTTGCTCCTGAGGATCACCATAAGGAACTTCACCCTCAGGAATCATAGAGATGACACTCTCATCAAAGTTCCAAATCAGAACTGCCTTTACAGAATCATCTTCATACTGCTTCAGAGTTTCTACTTTCTTAGCAGCAGTTCTTTGAGCAGACACCGCTTCAAGAATCTCAAATACAAACGGATTGTTTGGAAGAGTAATCTTGACCGGTGCCTTAACCGTTCTTGGTTTCTTTGTTGTTACTTTCTTAGTTGTTGTCTTCTTCGTCGAATTCGTCATAGCTATTTTCAAATCGTACTGCTAAAATTTCGTCTGGTAATACATTTCCATTTTCATCAAACATTTCTGGATGTGTATATACGGGTTGAGTCTGATAGACATGCTCCTTTGCTAACCATCCTACCATACCTCCAACAAAAAAGAACATTATCGATACCAATGTTCCTATAGTGAGTGTTACTGCCAACATCCTCTTGTCCTCCAGAGACTATTTCTTCCTGATATCCAGATAGAAGTTCAGATGAAATACAATCTCTCTTCGGAAGAGAGACACCATCTTACCAAACTTAATCTGAAAAGTTTTTGGTGGTTCTGGTTTCTTCCTCCTGTTGCGTAGTAGCAACTCAACTCCACGATTTATGTGGGTTTCGGAATTATTTAGAGTCTTTCTTTCTTCTTCCCGGTCTTCGGTCATTACTATACCTCATAGCATCATCTAGAATATTCTG
>TARA_B100001778_G_scaffold141396_1_pt1 | contig 10708 bp, 11 predicted proteins | sample TARA_B100001778 | Tara Oceans TARA_B100001778 (sample SAMEA2623826) | marine metagenome | biome: marine biome (ENVO:00000447); feature: deep chlorophyll maximum layer (ENVO:xxxxxxxx); material: "saline water (ENVO:00002010), including plankton (ENVO:xxxxxxxx)" | depth 40 m
GCTTATCAAGGAGATCTAATGGGAAGTGATACCCTCACAAACGAGGAACGCGAGGCGTTTAAGTTACGATGCAGAACGTTTCTTGATGAACATGCAACAGGAATACATCTAAGTGCGCCTGATCCACGAGATAAAGAAACGATTGCTTTAAATAAAGCATTTCAAGGGAAATTAGCTGAAGCTGGACTTGCCGGATTGACATATCCAAAGGAATACGGTGGTGCTGGGCTTACCAAAGAGCATGAGACGATCTGGAGAGAGGTCTTCAGCAACTACCCCGATATGACAACACAGTTAACTATTAGTCATGGAATGTGCCTTCCTATGCTCAATGAATTTGGTTCAGAGGAACAAAAGGAAAAATATCTCGCAGATAATATTTCTGCCAGAACTGTGTGGTGCCAAATGTTCTCAGAACCAGGTGCTGGATCTGATGTAGCGAGCTTGCAAACGAAAGCTGAACTTGACGGCGACGAATGGATTATTAACGGTCAAAAAGTCTGGACCACGCTTGCCCACGTCTGTGACTATGGGGTTTTAATAGCCCGGACTAATCCCGAGGTAATAAAGCATGCGGGTATTTCAATGTTTATTGTGGATATGAAGGACCCGGCAGTTGAAATACGCCCGATTCACCAAATTGATGGTGGAATGCATTTCAATGAGGTGTTTTTTACTGATTTACGAATACCGAAAGATAATCTTCTAGGTCCGCTTCACGAGGGGTGGAGATTAGCAACATCAATGTTGATGTATGAGCGTGTAGCTATCGGAACTGGCTCTACTGGCGGGGTCACCACACCACATGCAAAGCGCCTCATCGAATACGCACAGAAAAGCGGGACAATCAATGAGCCGGTTTTACGACAGAAATTAATGAAGCTTTATTCCGAAGAAACAGCAAAGAGTCTTGTCTCGATGCGTACAAGAGCAGACTTAAAAGCAGGAAAGACACCCGGGCCAGGGGGGTCTCTTGGAAAACTTCATGGGTCTAAGATTCTCAGAGATGTAAGATCCCTGATAAACGATGTAGTTGGTATGGAAGCAGACGCATGGACCGAAGGTGACAGAGGACAATGGTGGGGACGGCTAGCACTTGGAAGTTTTCAAGCTGGTATTGCAGGCGGAACTGATGAAATTCAAAAGAATATCATTGGAGACCGTGTCCTAGGCCTGCCTCGCGAGCCTAGTGTTGATAAAGGAGTCCCATTTAAGGATCTCTTGGTCGGGACGCAAAAGGATTCTTAATGTTTGATTTTAATGATCGTGTTGCCGTCATAACTGGTGGCGCAAGCGGCATTGGGTTAGGTCTAGCTTCAAAATTAGCTAACGAAGGCATGAAAATCGTTCTCGCTGATATTGAAAGCACGGCTTTAGAAAGGGCATGCGAATCTCTCCGTTCCTCTGGGGCTGATGTGCTAGGAATCCCATGCGATGTCTCAGATAAAGCTCAAGTTGAGGCTCTGGCAATAACAGCTTATGAACATTTTGGAAATGTTCATTTCCTTGCGAATAATGCCGGCGTGGTTTCTCGTCACAAAGCGTGGGAATCGCCAGATGATTGGGATTGGGTCCTCAGCATTGACCTCATGGGTGTCATATATGGTGTTCAATCTTTCGTCCCACGCATGTTGGCAAGTGGGGAACCCGGTCACATCATGAATACTGCATCAACGGCAGGTTTACTTGCATTTCCTGGAATTGCTTCATACAACGTTGCCAAACGAGGTGTCGTAGCTTTGAGTGAAACACTCCACCACGAGTTTGCAAAAACTGCTCTATCCGTCTCTGTTCTTTGCCCCGGCATCGTTGATACAAATATAGGAACAAGTGAACGTAACCGCGAAGGCATTGAATACAAGCCTGAACCGGATAAGTTTCTTCCAAGTGAGGGTAAAGAAAACCTCACTCCAGATGAAGTTGCTGAAATCATTGTTGATGAGATCAGAAAAGATATCTTTTGGATACTTCCACATAAGCATTATGGGCAACAGGCCTTGGAACAGGCGAACAGACGTATTTCTGGCGGTACTCCCGTTATGCCACACATTGAAAGGTGACAGATGACCCCTACGGATCGTAGATTCTGGACAGGGATTCTGGCAGAATGAAAAAGTCAATTGACCTAAAGGAAAATTATGTACACTGAGCAGCCGGGTTGGTACCACGCAGAAGGAGATCCCCTCGACACAAAACGCTTTTGGAATGGGTCTGAGTGGGGTGATGGAGTAATCGGTGGAGAGATGCTTTTCCCACGTTTCGCAGCGAGATTTATGGATAGTGTTATAACCGGTATCATCCTTTTCCTAGTAGCACTTGCCTTTGGGGCGAATAGCGTTTCTGCTATAACCCTGATGTCTATCTTTGTCGTTGCTATTTATGAAATTGCTTTCATTACCTTAAAGGGTGCAACTCCTGGGAAAATGCTTTTCCGCTTTCGCGTTGTAGAGGCTTCGACTGGGCTATGCCCGCCTGCAGGTTCTGTTGCGGGAATGCGATACGCACCTGGACTACTATCTATAATCCCATTTGTAGGCACTGTTGCTTACCTCGGAGCTTGCGGTGTTTCTCTATGGTGGCTGAAGAATGACCCCAATAGACAAACCATCTTTGATAAAGCCGGGAAGACGTTCGTTGCGAGAGTAAGTCCTTGGTGATTTGGGAACATATCCTGGACTAACGCGTTCGAATTGGGTCTCCTCCATCCCAATTGATTGAGGCTTCCTTGACTCGCGTGTAGAAACCTACCAATGCTTCATTAGGTTCATACAGTTCTATGAAGTGACCTAGTGTGTTGGTAGCATCAATCATGTTAAATGTTGTTGGGCCAGCCTTAGCTGTCATCCCTAGTTCAAAGCCCAGATCAATTAGGGATCTGGTAGCGAAATTGATATCTTCAACGAAGAAGGCAAGGTGATGTAGGCCACTTTCATCGAGATTGTAGAGATCGCGTACCACTGAAGGTGCTGTCCCATGATCTTGGACAAGCTCGACCATGATGTCGCCCCATTGACCATAGGCTGATGTGTGATCAAACAAAGATGGGGATCCGCGGTAAATCACATCCGTTACCGGTATGTGTTCTGATATAAAAAAAGGGCCGGCACCGAAATCTTTTACCCATATTTCCGCTGCTTCAAATGCATCAGGTACGGCATATGCAATCTGTATTGGCGGCCCGAGTTTAAACATCTGCCTGGTCATTCGTTATCTAATTATTAAATTTTTGCGGAACCATGTTTAATATGGCATCGTTCCGCCGTCGACCGGAAAGAGGCATGCGGTGAAGTTTCTTGCTTCATCGCGAGCCAACATAACTGCGACTGCAGCAACTTGTTCAACAGTATTCGGTTTTTTAATCGCTGCGGCTTGTGAGTACATGTCCGCGACTTCATCTAGGCTATCCATTCCAAGTGCTTCAGCAGTCTGTGGTGCAGATTCATAGAAGAGGTCTGTTTTGACGAATCCTGGAAGTATTGCGTTAACGGTTACGCCTGTTGGCCCAACCTCGTGGGCCGCTGTTTTCACAAGGCCATTGATCGCATGTTTTGTTGCTACATAGTGGCTTACGGTTTCAGTTCGCATCTTTCCTTCAACGGAAGAGATAGCTATGATCCGTCCATCTTCTTGTGGAAGCATATGCTGCAGTGCTTTCCTCATCCCCCAGAAAGTGTGATTGAGATTTAGGTTCAACGTGTATTCCCATGATTCATCTGTCATTTCTGCTACAGGTGCTGCATTTAGTATTCCACCGGCATTGAGGACAGCTATGTCTATTTTGCCGAAATGATCGACCGTACCATCTATTAAGCCTTCTACGTCACTTTGTTTCGATGCATCGCAGGCAATAAATATTGCATTATCGCCAGCATTCATTTCTTCAAGCGCTGCTACGCCTTTATCTTCGGATCTGCCACTAACAACTACCTTGGCTCCTTCAGCGAGGTAAGCCTCGGCAATTGCTCGTCCTATGCTTCGCGTGCTTGCTGTGATAGCAGCGACTTTTCCGTCTAATTTTCCCATAATTCTCTCCTTAATAAGGCGACTGGCCGCCGTCTATGCTGATTAATGATCCTGTAATTCCTGCCCCAGCTTCTGAAGCGAGGAGGACTGCAACGAGTGCGCAATCTTCAACAGTATTCATTCGCTTAATTGCTGATGGGGCCTGCATCATCGTTAAGAAATCTTCAAATGAAAGTCCTAATTGCTCTGCTGCAGCAGGACCTTGCTCTTGCATGATGTCTGTAAGAATACCTCCAGGACATAACGCGTTTACAGTAATTCCTAGCGTTCCTACTTCTTGTGCAACAACTTTTGTTAATCCATTTAGGGCGTGCTTCGTTGTGCAGTACGGTGCTTGCGTTGCGAGTACGACCTTCCCATACATTGATGAGACTGACATTATTCTTCCGTGTTCTTGTGGAATCATATATTTAAGTGCTCGTCGCATTAACCACATGGGATGGTTGAGGTTCCAGTTGAGAACAAATTGCCAGTTTTCTTCTGATAGATCTACTAGTGGAGAGGGTTCTTCACCTTCGATTGTTCCGCCACCGGCATTTGGGACGAGAATATCTATTTTCCCGTAACGTTCAACAGTTTGATCAACTAGCCCCTCGCAAACTTCTTGACTAGTTACATCGCCGGCAATGAAGTGCGCTTGATCTCCAGCGTTCATTTCCTCAATCGCTTGAGCTCCTTTGTCAGCGTTTCTTCCATTTATCACAACGTTGGCGCCTTCAGCGATAAAGGCTTCTGCGATGCCTCTACCGATTCCTCGGGTTCCTCCGCTTATTAACGCGACCTGTCCTTCAAGTTCCATAAATTCCCCTCTGGTCGTTATATGCTATTTGTTTATTCTTAGCCAATTTTCGTTTGTACGCAAAGTAAATGAAGGATTTCTAGCTTTGTGGATCGAGTGATTAAATAGAATATGGTTTCTTCAAGATTGCTCTCTTTGGCTGCAGGCGTTATCCCGGAATTAACGAAAGATCCAGCGCGATTTGTTGAGGTCACAGCAGCTGCAGGATGGAAAGCAACAGGAGTGTGGTTTGATAAGGATTCATGGTCATCTACTACATCTCGAGAGGTTAAAAAGAGAATTGATGATAGCGGCATTGAAGCAGTTGACATGGAAGTTATCCGACTCGGGAAAAGCATTGATAAAGGTAAGGCTCTCGTTGAAGCAGCATGCGAGATAGGAGCTAAGAATATTCTTGTCGTTTCCTCACTCCATTCTTCTATAGAAACTGCTGACCAACTTTCATATCTGTGTTCTTTAGCAGAAGCAGGAAATATCACCATATGTCTTGAGTTTATGAAATTTACGTCTGTGAAAAGCCTTTCGGATGCTTTAGAGATCATAAAATTGATTGATGCTCACAACATTGGAATTTTGCTTGACTTGCTTCACGTTGTTCGCTCCGGAACGACGTTTAAAGAAATAGAGGATTGTGACCCTAATTTATTTCCGTATGCGCAATGGTGTGATGGAACCGCTCAACCCGTTGGTTGGAGTGATTCAGAATTAATAACGGATGCGTTAGATGACCGATTACTCCCAGCTCAAGGGAAGTTGAACGCACTGGAGTTTGAATCATTCTTTGACAAAGGGGTCCCATTTTCAGTTGAGGTTAGGTCCAAGAGGCTTCGAACTGAATTCCCTAAATTTGATGAGCGAGCTAGATATGTTTTGGAACAAACATTAGCGGCTCTTCAAATTTCAGATTAGCGTCACAGTTATGACTTATCTACATAAAGACAGAGCAATTTGGGTTACAGGCGCTGCGTCGGGCATCGGAAAGGCTGCTGCAGAAGAAATACTTGGTGAGGGCGGCTACGTCGTTGGATCTGATCTAGCTACGGCTGATTTCTCATGGGCCAAAGGTATTGACAATATGAGGGTTGTAACAGGAAGTGTTTCCGATCTAGCCCATAATGCATTAGCTGTTGAAACAGCGGTTAGTGAATTTGGGCATCTTGATGGCGCTGTCTTGAATGCTGGCATGGCTGGACGAATTGATCTCTTTAATGGAGATATGGAGTTTTTTGATGAAGTAATGGACGTCAATGTTAGAGCAGTGATTTTAGGTATCAGAGAGTGCGCTTCAGTAATGCGTCCAGGGTCTGCAATAACCGTAACGGCATCAACTTCGGGTATGCGAGGTGACCCTGGCATGTGGGTATATAACACTTCTAAAGCTGCGGTCATTAATCTAGTTCGAAGTACTTCAATGGACTTAGCTGCAAAGGGAATACGAATCAATGCTGTTTGTCCCGGTCCTACAGAGACTGGAATGACAACTAGGTTTGAGGGCGAACCATACGATGATATGAAAAAAAGAATCCCTCTTCACCGTTGGGGGAATGCTTCAGAAGTTGCAGCAGCCCACAGCTTCCTTCTCTCTTCAAAGTCGTCTTTCATCACCGGAGCTCACTTGCCGGTTGATGGCGGGATGAGTGCTAACAGCGGTCAGTTTACACCACCGCCATTTTCGCTTTAGTTAGATAATATTGATGGTGTCTAAAACGGTAGCCGCATAACTTTCGTCTCCGTCAATGGTGCAGCTATGCCGCCAATCTGATCGTTTCGTTCCCCATGACACGAAACTGTGAGCTGTTGCAGCAACTGTGGCACTTGCTCCTAAATTGGCACGGGGTGGGACCGATATCAGACCATCGTCACCTGCAGGCAGTATCGTCCAAGTACCACCACCAGGCCCAGTCAGCTCTAATTCAAGAGGTGCCGTGACAACACCGGCTAATTCTACTGCTTGCATTTGTGGCATGCCAGCAATCATCCATTCAATACCGGGACGGACAATTTCATCGGTCGGTTCCTCTAAATTTGCCGTTAGCGGACCCTCAGGCGCAAGAATATCGATATAGAGATGGCAATAATGGTCAAAAGCGAATGCATTAGACATCATATGCAGTGGATAAGTTCCAAGGTCTGCCATTTGAATTTCCGTTGAAGCTGTTGGCTCCTCTTGAATTGCTGATAGCCAATTGATCCAGTCTTCAAGATACTTCTCGTATTCATCAAACAATTCTTGAGCTGTCCAGTCTCGTCTCGGTGCGACGAGGGCTTCCATTGCCTCCTCTGCCTTCATCGGTTCCTGAGGGGTTTCAGGAGGCGGAGTGGGATTTACCGCTTCTTTCATATTTGATGACATATGTGCAAAGACTTCTTGTACGCGCCACCCTTCACATAAGCTTTGTAGTTCCCAATCACTTTGCTCCATTCCGCCAATGACCTTTTCAACCTGTACGTGTATCTTTTGTAATGCTTCAACTGCTTGAGAAGTCATGCTGTGCCTCCTTTTCCATAACCGTAGATAATTTGTGAAGCGTCGTCAAAATTGTTGAATCACTCTTGCAGGGGACCCCACTGCTACCGAATTATCTGGTAGGTCAGTTGTAACAACTGATCCAGCTCCGATGGCGACATGCTTTCCGATGGTCACTCCGGGTAGCACCACACTGTTAGTGCCTATCCATGAACCTGCACCTATGCGAACTGGCTCCTCTTGCATGCTCTGTTTACCGATTGGCGTTTGGAGATCATCAAATGCGTGATTCTGATCTGTGACGTACACATTCGGTCCGAAAAAAACGTCATCTTCGATGACAATATGGAAATGACCCACAATGCTCGAATTCCTTCCTATCAGAACGCGGTCCCCGATCTCTACAATTCTGTCCGATAGTAATTCCTGTGTAGGTGCCATTCCTGCACTAAGGGAAACGTAGGGTCCAATCATTGTGTCCCGCCCTACCTTGATGGCATGTTCACCGAATAATGCAGCTGGTGGAAAGCATATTATTGACCCTTCACCAAATGCTGAAAATTTCCTACCAGTTTTACTCTTTGGGTGAATTGCCGCACGTCTTGCGTACCATTGGTAGGCCCCGAGCATGAGATCGGCTCTTCTGCCTCTGAAGGTCATGCTCCTCGACCAGCGGCTGCCTCATCTGCTCTATTTCTTCCGCATAAGAGAATTAGTTCTTCATGCATTTCAAACCAAATAGTGTGATAGCTATCTTTCAAAGGGGCTGCAAGGTAGGAGTGATCCCCTGACTGGAGTTCAGATAAAGCATTTGAAAATCTTGCAAGGTAGCGCTGTAATCGTGGCGCCAAGTCTGCTGCTCCTTGAAATATAGGGGCGACGGTCTGGTCTAGTTCAACTAAACGGTTAATAATTTGTTGGTCGTAAGCCTCATCCGTATGGTCATTGAGTTGTTGTTCGCCTGCAATGACCTTTATTTGCCAGTCAGTAACTAGCTGTTTGAAGGAGTCATTTTGGCTACAGAAGTCTTCATAGATTTCCTCAGCTCTGGCGGAATCAATTCCTGCTCTTTCTTCATCTAAAAGGGAATTGGTCCATTCTTTCCCCTCTGGCAAGAGGCGAAGTCCTCTTGGGGTCTCTTGCGCATACGACTTATCTTGCATCATGTTTAGGACATCATCAACATCTGATTGCCCTTTACCTGTTATTTCAGCTATGTGCTCGTTTGAGGCGATACCTTTCAATCTCAGTGCCATTGCGATATCAAGCATGTTGTTTCCTTCCTCACAGTCTTTGTCAAGGATAGATGCTTAAATCTGATAGGAAAAACTTGAAAGGAAGATGATTAGCTAAAAGGTTCCTTATGAATTCGCAAAAGATTAATAGACGGATTACTTTCATAGAGATTTCAGCTTTTCGGAGGACATTATGGATGAATACTGGTTTTGTGATTGGGAGCCGAGCGAGCGTTGGCCCCATTACACAAGGGCGAATGCGGGTGAAGTTTTAGCTCCCCCTGCGAGTCCGTTAGGTCAAACTTTTACTTGGGATAACGGTACTATTATCGGGTGGAGAGATGGCTATATCCGCCAAGGCTATTTCACCGAAGGCGAAATGTCTGATGTTCGTCCTGAGGTTGGTGGCTTCTTTGGTGGTTTTTTCTATATCAATTTAGCTAACGTACGAATGCAAGGGGTTCGGAACCCTGCCGTGACTATTGAGGGTCTAGATCTAGCATTTTTTGGAGATCACCCAGATGTTCCAGCGTACGTTGAGCATCCAGATGATGTGAATGAAGACCTTACTGAGGGAATTCTGGCACATATGGGTTGGGTTATGACGGTTACTGAATGGCCCGAGGTAGATGAGGCTAGGGAAAAGACTATCGCTTTGAGGACTAACCGCCCAGACTTGGAGGCTCTCTCAATGAGCGAAATTATCGCTTATGCCCGTACTTTTCAACCGTGGCTTATTGAAACCTACAATACCCATTGTGTTGCTGCATCGAGTTCTGGTGTTGCGCCAGGCATCCTTGGCGCAGTTGGTGATGCTATAGGAGATTCAACGATTCCCATGCGGTGCATTACAGGACTTGGTGATGTCGACTCTGCTGCCCCATCGTATTTCTTATGGGACCTCTCCAGGGCTATACGTTCCTCGGAATATTTATCTTCAGAGTTTGATAATGGGATCGAGACTCTTTTGGATAGGTTAAGGGGATCTAATGATGCTGATGCTGAGCGATTCTTAACTGAGTGGGCACAGTTCATTTTTGAATATGGTTCTCGTGGACCGAATGAATATGAAATTATTGCGGATTCTTGGGAAACAAGGCCGTCAATAGCGTTGGCTCTTCTTGATAGAATTCGCTTGCAACGTGATGATGAAAACCCTTCAGGTCGTCACCAGAAGATGGCAGAGAGTCGAGTTGAAACCATTGCGTATGTGCGGTCAGAGTTAGAGAAGTTAGGCAACGATGAACTCTCTGGCCAGTTTGAGGCTGCACTTGTGGCTGGAAATATTATGGCTTTTCAAGAGAGGTCTAAAGCAAACTATATTCGTGTTGTCAATGAAATCCGGGTCGCTTTTGAAGCGCTTGGAGAAAAAGCCGTTGAAAACGGCTACCTGAGTGAGGCTAAACATATTTATATGCTTACCGATAATGAGTTGGAATCCTATGTAGCTGACCCATCATCAATGCGGGGAATCCTTAAGGAACGTTTTGCAATGTACGAAGAGCTAAAAACGCTTGAGCCGCCGTTTTTCATCAAAGACGGGGTTGTTCCTCCACTGTCTCAATATAAGAAGCTTGGCTCTGCTGCTGTAGATAGTGCTAAATCTGGGGATGTCCTTGTTGGAGTCGCTGGCAGCCCGGGAACTGTCAAAGGAACCGCTAGGGTCATTCTTGACCCAACAGATCCATATGCACTGGAACCCGGTGATATCCTCGTTGCTCCACTAACTGACCCGTCATGGACTCCGCTTTTCTTAACTGCCGGAGCTGTAGTTGTTGATGTGGGTGGTCAAAGAAGCCACGCCGTTATTGTGAGTCGAGAATTAGGTCTCCCATGCGTGATCTCCGTTACCGATGGAACAAAGAGAATAACGGATGGGTCTGAAATTGAAGTTGACGGAAGCACTGGTGAGGTACGTATCTTATGACAAAGCCTTTCCGCTTTGGTCTACAGGCCTACTCATCCTCATCTCCTTCCGATTGGCGCGAGTTAGCTAAGAAAACTGAAGACCTTGGATTTAGTAGTTTTCACCTTGCTGACCATTACGTCGGGGAAGGGCCAGCTCTGGAGGCTGCGAATCACCCCTTGCAAAATCTAGCAGCTCTTCCAGCTATGACAGTTGCTGCAGAAGCAACCGAGTCTATTCGTATTGGCTGTCGCGTATTATGTTGCGATTACCACGAG
>TARA_B100001778_G_scaffold334812_1_pt1 | contig 10641 bp, 8 predicted proteins | sample TARA_B100001778 | Tara Oceans TARA_B100001778 (sample SAMEA2623826) | marine metagenome | biome: marine biome (ENVO:00000447); feature: deep chlorophyll maximum layer (ENVO:xxxxxxxx); material: "saline water (ENVO:00002010), including plankton (ENVO:xxxxxxxx)" | depth 40 m
TTTTTATATTGATATGTATTAACAAACGTTATTAAATAAAGACTATGTCAGAATTTAAATTCCCCACAGAAACGGTAGACTTACCCTCTAAAGGTTTAGTTTATCCTAAAGATCATCCACTATCAAGCGGAAAAGTAGAAGTAAAATACATGACTGCTAAAGAAGAGGATATTTTAACTAACCAATCTTATATTAATAAAGGAACGGTATTAGATAAATTATTACAATCTGTAATTGTAGATAAAATTAATGTTGATGATTTAGTAGTAGGAGATAAAAATGCAGTTTTTGTAGCCACTAGAATACTTGGATATGGTAAAAATTATGAATTTACTGTAAATAACCAAAAACAAAGTGTTGATCTAACAGAGATTGATAATAAAGAATTTGATCCTAAAACTTTAATTGAAGAAAATAAGAATGAATTTGCTTTTACCTTACCTCATAGTGATATTGAAATTACTTATAAGATATTAAATGGTAAAGACGAGAAAAAAATAAATAGGGAAATTAGTGGATTAAAAAAGATTAATAAAGAAGCTTCACCTGAGCTATCTACTAGATTAAAATATCTGATTACATCAGTAGATGGTAAGGATGAATCAAAAGATATTAGAGAATTTGTGGATAATTATTTATTAGCTATAGATTCTAGAGCATTAAGGGATCATATTAAAGAAACTCAACCTGATGTTGATTTAGTAGCTCAATTGGATTCTGGAGAGGAGGTTAGAGTCCCTATTGGACTTAACTTTTTTTGGCCTGACGTCGGATAATGCTCCCGAAATAAGAAAAAACATTTTTACTCAAATACATAATATTATATTTCACGGAAAAGGTGGATATGATTATATTACAGTTTATAACTTACCTATTTGGCTTAGAAAGTTTACATTTAGTGAAATAAAAACTTTTTATGATGAAGAACAAAAAGAATATAATAAACAATCTTCTGGTAAAAATAAAGGTAATCAAACATTAGTAGATTCAGATGGTAAAATAAATACTCCTGAATTTACTAAGGCATCTCAGCAATATAAACAAGCAGAAAAAAACTTAAATAAGTTCAAAGGTAAAACAGGTTATAAGAAGTAATATTTATAACAAAACTACTTTATGGCCCTACAGGACGATTTAAAGAAGATTAATGCTGAAATAGAAAAGATTTCTAAAGATTTAGGTAAAAGGAAAAAAGTCTTTGAAATTAATAATCTAGAACAAGCACAAGTCTACTTAAAAGGATTAAATGCGGAATTAAAAGAAATGAATTCCGATTTATCATTTGTCGCCGCTTCATTAAGGGATAATGTTAACGAACTTTCCAAACAAAATACAGAGTTAAATAAAGCAAAATCTTCAATGAGGAAGATTTCTTCAATTTCTTCTCAATTGTTAGATATACGTAATGAAACAACTTTAGTTGATGAGTCACGTATAGATAAATTAGCTAAGCAAGCTAGAATAGAGTTTGATAGTCTAAAAATTGCTAGAGATATAGGTGGTTTTAAGGGGGAAGAATTAGCATCAATAAATGATTCTATAGATAGACAAGAGGTATTCATTGCAGGTTTAGAGAAAATTAGAGAGGAACAGAAAGAAATTCGTGAATCATTTGGTGTAGGTACTTTTGGGTTTTTAGGTGATTTATCTAAGTCAATCCCAGGTTTAGGTAAATTTACAAGTGCTTTTCAAGATGCCGAGGAGGCTGCGGTTGGTACTGTTAAAAGAAATAAAGAAAGCTTAAAAGTAAATTTAGAAACAGGTAAGGGTTTAACTAAAGCAAGAATTGAAGAACTTGGCTTAACTGAAAAATTAACTAGGGCAGACGGTAAAATAATGACCGGAAAGCAGGCGGCAGCTAAGATTAATAAGGATAGTCTTATGGCCTCAGTTAAGGGTCAAAGTGCAATGCTCTCAGGTACAAAAGCTTTAGCGGCGGGAATAAAGAAAGCTGTAGGACCTCTTGCTGTTTTTATGGCTTTTGCAGAAGCTATTTTAAAGGCTAATGAACAAATGGTTGAATTACGTAAATCAACCATGATGACCCAGCAGGAAGCTTTAGCTTTTAGAGGTGAATTACAAACTGCAGTAGCTAGTACCGAAACTTTTGACACCCTTCTTAAATCTAATGTTTATACAACATCAGCATTATTAGAAAACTTTAACAATCTTAATAAACAATTTGGTTTTATATTTAAAGCATCTACTGATACTTTACTAACAATGACCAAGTTAACTAAGGCAGTACACTTAAGTGAAGAAGCTGCCGGTGGTTTAGCAGCATTGTCTGTTTCTTCAGGTGTTGAATTTGATAAAGGTTACAAAAATGCCTTAGGTACAAGTTTTGAATTACAAAGACAAGTAGGTGTTCAATTTGATTTAAGACAAATATTAGAAGAAACATCAAAAGTAACTGGAACTGTCAGGGCTAATTTAGGTGGTAATATTGAAGCAATTGCAGAAGCTGTAACTCAAGCAAAATTATTTGGTGCTAGTTTAGATGATGTTGCAAATGCTGGTAAAGCATTATTGGATTTTGAATCATCTATAAGAAATGAATTAGAAGCTGAATTACTAATTGGTAAAGATTTAAATTTAGAAAGAGCAAGGGCAGCAGCTTTAGCGGGGGATCAAGTTACCTTAGCTAAAGAATTACAAGAACAAGCAGGAGATTTTGAGGAATTTTCTAAAATGAATGTTATTCAACAAGAAGCATTAGCTGGTGCTTTAGGAATGCAATCAGATCAATTGGCTGATATTTTATTTCAACAAGATATCCAAGGAAAAACAGCTTCGGAATTAAGAGCAGCTGGTAAGGATGAATTAGCAAATAGATTAGAACAAAAAACTGCAGCAGATGCATTTAATGCTACTATAGCAAAATTAAAAGATTTGTTAGTTGATGTATTTTCTGCTTTAGAACCTATATTAAATATTTTTACTGGTATTTTAAGTATTGTTACTTTTATTTTATCACCTTTAACTGCTTTAATTGGTTGGGCAAATCAATTTGGTAGTGTTATGGGATTAGTTGTAGGCCTTTTAGCGGCAGCTTCAATTGCTGCAATTGCTCTTGGTAGTGGTTTAACATTAGGTTTTGGTATTCCATTAATTTTAGGTGGAATCGCAGCTGGTATGGCTTTAGTTAAGTCTTTAATGGGTGAAGCTAAAGCAGATGATTTATATTCACCTTCAGAAAGCAGTAGTGGGTATGGTAAAAGAATGTTATTAGGTCCGGAAGGAGCAATTTCATTAAATAATAAAGATACAGTAATTGCTGGAACTAATTTATTTCCTAAAGCTGATGATTTGGTTAGTGCAGGAGCAGGTGAAATTCAACTACCGGATAATTCTACGGGAAAAGAAACTAATAAATTATTATCTACTTTAATAAAACAAAATTCTAAAAAACCTGAAATATCTCCAGTAGGTTTATATAGTGTTCAATAATATAATATTTATAATAAAATAATTAATCATGAGTGTAAAAGAAAAATTATTAGCGGGTGAATCAAGTTTAACTGGTTTAAATGGTGCAGTACCACAAGTTGTTGATCAACAATTATCAACTTTACATAATCAGTATTCCTTAGATGGTAATCCAAATATGAGTAATTTACCTAACCCTACATCACTAGCTTTTAAAGTTAAAGAAGATAGCAAATATCTTAATAACTTACCTAAGTAGTAGATGGGATTAGTAGATTTAAGAACAGATCTTAAATCAATTAGATTTGGTAAGGATACTGTAGGTGGTGGTAATAGCAACCAACCCTATATTGTAAGAGATATTCCTGAAAGTTTTCAAGATGTAGGGCGAACAGGAGGGCCTGATTTCTTACTAAGAGGGGGTACGCTACTTCCTAGAAGAGTTATTAATGACACTTCTAGAATGGTGCAAATGTTATTTGATTTTAAATCAATTAATGGTCCCTTATTTATTGCCAAACAAAATGTTCTATCCCTTACAAATGTAAATACAGCAGTTGGTTACGAATCATTTACCGAAGAAGAAGACCAAAGTGGTGGTTCTGCAGTAGGAAATTTCATCAGAAATAATTTAGCTTTAAATCAAGGAATTTTTACTCCGGCTTCCACTATTGCATCTACTGTTGGAAATCCATTTGGTATTCATCCAAACAAACAAGGTTTAAATCCTTTTAACCCAAATCTTAATTCTGCTCCAGGAGAAGTTGAAATAAACCCACCAGGTTTAACTTTACCTACTTATATTCAAATAATTGATGGGGGTGCAGATGGTAAAAAAAGTAGATTACTTAATTTTTTACCTAAAATAAATGAAAAACCAAGCTCAAATAATTCCGGAGGAAATATTCTTTATGAATATACAGGAGGACCCGGAGCAACATTAGGTGTAGGAAAAACGGTTATTAGTATGCTTAATGACCAAAGAACGGGTATTAATAATCCCCTATTTGCAAATTCAGTTGCTACAACAACTACAGGGTCTTTTAATGTACCAGGTATTTTTGGTAGTCCTTCGTTTGATGTTGATACTTTAGCTTATAATTCAAATAATGTTAAAGTAGTCCCAGCTACTGAAAAAACAACAGATAGTAATATTACTGAATTAATTAGTAATAATCTTAAGTTTAGAACAGGTGGTGGTGCGGCTTATTTTGCAAATAATGATATTGTTGGTATTCCAGATTATACTAGTGCTTTTCTTAGTAATGGTACTTTAAAAATCTTTAACATATATGAATCTAATGATAATGACTTTAGTTTAGAAACTAAAATTGATAATCAAGCATTTAAAAGTGGTATTAACAATAGACAACAAATTTCTACTTTTACTCAACGACAAATAATTGATAAAGTTCCAACAAGTAAAGATGCTGAATTTAATAAACCTAATTTTGAATCAGAAATTACAGATGTTAATACAAATGAATTAATCCCTAATTCACCTGATTATGTTATAAAAAATATTGAAAATAGAGTTAATTTAGGTAATCCAGGTAAAAGGGGCAACTTAAAAAGTTATACATTTGGTAAAAATGGAACTTCAAATGACCCCAATAATGAAAATAGTGTTATTTTAAAACCAATGGATAGAATAACAGGTATGCCACTTTATAAATCTAGTGGGGTTATTCAAGATGAAATTAAAAATGATTTAGTAAAATTTAGGATTGGTATTATTGATAATAATAATCCAACAGAAAAAACTTATATTCATTTTAGAGCTTTTATTGATTCCTTAAGTGATGCTTATTCATCAGATTGGTCTTCTCAAAAATTTATGGGAAGAGCTGAAAGTTTCTATAAATTTCAAGGATTTGAACGATCCGTTTCGATTGGATGGACTGTAGCAGCTCAATCAAAACAAGAGTTAATTCCAATGTATCAAAAATTAAATTATTTAGCTTCTTCATTATCGGGTGATTATTCACCTCAAGGATTTATGAGGGGTAATTTAATAACTTTAACTATGGGTGGTTGGTTTTATGAACAACCTGGTTTTATTACAGGTATGACTTTGGATGTTGAAGGAGATTCTCCTTGGGATATTGCAATTAATGATGCTGGTAATAGTGATTCAACAGTAAAAGAATTACCAATGATTGTCAAAGTATCAGGTTTTAGCTTTACTCCAATTCATAAATTTGTTCCTAGAGTTCAACAAAACTCATATAATAATTCGACTTTTGATAGAGTAAATGGGAATTGGATTGAATCATATGGTAGAGAAAGATATTTAGCTTTAAATAATGGTGAAAGCAATAATTACGATGCTGGAAAAGATGGATTTAATTATGTACCACAAAAATCACAATCATAATGGGAAGATATACACAAATACCAATTTTTAAAAGCAATGTTGAATATAAAACTGCTCCCAATAAAAGATATTATGGTACAACTAAATACCCTGAAATACCTTTAAATATTGAAGACATTTATGTTTATGCCGAACAAGGAGATAGATTTGATGTTTTAGCTCAACAATATTATGGTGATCCAAGATTATGGTGGGTGATTTCAAGTGCTAATAATTCACTTAATCAGGGTTCTTATTTTATAACACCTGGGATTCAAATAAGAATTCCATCTCAAATTGGTTCAATCTTATCAGAATTTAATGAATTAAATGAATACTAATTGTTATGACAGGGAATATAATAGGAGAAGATTTTAGTAAAAACCTAAAAGATGAAATTAAAAGAAGACAAAAAGCTCATGGTAGTGGTTTTGCTTCACAAAGAACTCCTGATCAAATCCAATATTTAAATAATAGAAATGCCTGGCTTAAACTAGCTTCATCAGTTTATGTTATTGGGGAACAAACTAATACTAATTTTAAATATCAAGAAAATGATTCAACTGGTGGAGAATTTATTCAAACTGATGCTAATAGAGATGGAATTTATGATGGTGTTGAAAGGTTAAAAGCAATTGGTATTTCAGATCCAGAAAACTTTGTTGGTAATCAATTAGCTCAAAAAACTGTTTTATTTAATACTTTACAAGAAGCTCAATTTGATTCTAAATCAGAATTTACTTCTTATAAAACTAGATCAGGTATTTCAAAAACTAATTCTTTATGGAATAGTAATAATTCTTATGGTTTAGGAGGTAGTGAGTTTGGTTTATCCCCAGCTCCCGGTTTGCTTAGTGCTGATATTAAATGTGTAAATAGGGGTTCTATTAGAGAAGCTACTGTAACTATTAAAGCATATAATAGATTTCAATTTGAATTACTTGAATTAGTTTACCTAAGATTAGGTTATTCAGTAATGTTAGAATGGGGTTTTGACAAATATATAGATAATAACCAAAAAATTGAAAATGTTGGAAATACTTTTATTGAAAACTATTGGTTTAAAAATCAAGTTCCCAATTTAGCAATTTATTCCTGGATTGAACATTATAGAGACATATATAATTTTCATTATGATGGTTTTTATGGTAAAGTAACTAACTTTGATTGGCAGTTTAATGCAGATGGAACTTATGATATTACATTAAAATTAATAACAAGAGGTGATGTAATTGAATCTTTAACAGCAAGAAATAAAGTACTTTCAGTAACCCCAGAGGATATTCAGGAAGATATAGATGATCAATCAGGAATTTTAGGTTTTGGTAAAAAAGGTGTTGGTGAAATACCTGAATCTAATATAGTTGGTGTATCTGGAGATTCAAAATTAGGTTATAAACTTTATGAATTAGTTAGGGATAAAAAATGGGCAGAAAGAATTGAGGGGGATACTGTTAGAGGTCCCTTCTTTTCATGGGAAAGTGCTAGAGAACATTATGATCAAAATTATCCTAATATTGATTTACCTGATTATAATTATTTTATGACTTTTGGCAAATTATTAGAATATTGCCAAAATTTATTACAACCTACAGTTGGTAAAGAATTTCCTGAACCGGCCGCTTTAGTTTTTAATTATAGTGAAGATGGTAATGTTGGTACAACTTACCCTAATTTAATTTCTTTAGATCCTAAAGTTTGCATAATTAAACCACAATTATTTCAAACTTCCGATAATACAATTGAAGAATTAAACATACCAGATTATTTTAATGATTTAAAAGAATATAATTTTAACGATGGTGATTGTTATTTTGGTAAAATAATGAATATTTACTTAAATTTTGAATTTATAGCCGAGAGTTTAGCGAGTGTAAATGATGAAGGAGAGCTATCAATATTTGGTTTTTTGGAACAAATTACCACTGGTATAAATAAATCTTTTGGTAATATAATTAATTTAGAACCAATTATTAAAGATGATATTATTGTAACAATAATAGATCAAAACCCAATACCTGGATTAGTAAAACCACCTACTCCTACAATTTCATTATTTGGAACAGAAATTTCGGGTTCTAATACTACTTCCAATTTTGTTACTGATATTAATTTTAAAACTGAAATTACACCTGATTTAGCTACCCAAATAACAGTAGGTGCAACCGCAGGGGGAAGTGCAACTAAAAATTATGATGCAACACCATTTTCTAATTGGAATAAAGGTTTAATTGATAGACAAAACCCATCATTTCAAGATACTCCAGGATATGAGGCTGAAGATGAGGATTTATCGGCAATTAATGCAGCTTGGGAAGCTGGAAAAGAAGTTGGTAATATTACTAAATTTATTAATATCCGAATTAGTAAAAATGCAGACCAAACTTCTGAATATGAAGTAAATAAAAATGTAAAATTTGAAGGTATTACTTTTCCAAATGTTGAATATACCACTTTTGTTTCTTTAGCTAAGGGATTTCTTTATGCTAAAAATGTTTTTAAGCAAATAGTTGAAGTTTTACCTAGCACTATAGTTGGAAATTTTTTAGATAGTTTACTTTATGATGAGGCAAAACAATATGATAATAACTTTCAATTATATTTAGTTAGAGCCTTTGGCGGGAAAATTAATATTCAAACAGAAAAAGGTAACACTAAATCAGTTTCTAAGAAAATAAAAAATGCACTTTATACTCAATTATCAGATGATTTTGTTACTCAAGGCCATCAATCTTTTAAGGGATATGTAAATTTAAATAACCAAAAATTATTTAAAGAAACAGGACAACCCTCTACTCAAATTGGTTTTCTTCCTCTTAAACTAGGATTTACAACTGAAGGAATTTCAGGTATAAAAATTTATAATTCTTTTAAATCTAAAACTAGATTTTTACCCTCCCAATATGATAAAGCAGTAAATTTTATTATTGAACAAGTAGATCATAAAATAGCAGACAATAATTGGACTACTAATTTAGGTTGTCTTTCAATACCAAAAACGGACTCTGAACAATACAAATCTCCTTTTAAGGGCAAAACAAGATCGTTAACACCCGAATCAACTTTAATCGTTAATAATGGACCAATAGACCCACCAGGAGTCATAGATAGAGATGGTTTATTAACGGATGATCCTTTAAAAATAATTGATAATAGAACCGTAAATGGAATACCTGTTAATACAAGTACTTATGGTCAAGAAATTTCAATTAGTACTGCAGTTGGTTATATGAATAAAAATGTTCAATATCAATTTGAACAATTTTATAATAATTTAAAAAATGGTGGATATGATTCTTATGTGATTTCAATCAATGCTGTTTATAGATCATTCCAAAGATCTGTAGAACTTAAAGAACAAAATCCTAAAAATGCATCCCCAGGAAAATCAGTACATAATTATGCTGCTGGAGTAGATTTTAATGTTACTGATTCCCTTGGCAGGGTATTAAGAAAAGCTGATTATGATCCATGGATAGAACAAGGAATTGTTGCTGAAGCAGAGAAAGTTGGAATTCTTTGGGGTGGATATTTTGCTGGATATAGAGATTCAATCCATTTTTATGTTAATTTTAATAGAGATACTGCTTTACGAAATGCAGCTGCTGATAACCCTGGTAAACCACAAAGAGATTGGGATACCCAAAATACTGATATAAAATAATGTACTACCCAAAATCTCAAATATTAGAAAATCAATATGCTAACCCTGGTGAATTATACGATTCATCCACAGGAAAAGAATATGTTGGTCCCTACTATAAAACCTCAGATAATTCCTATTTTACGGGCAAAAATCCCCAAGACTTACCCAATAGTGAATTAACAACAGTTAAACCTTCAGAAAAATCAACTGATAGTGAACCACTACCAGAATCCTATTATGTAATTGATAATGAATATTATTATGCTAAAGGATATGGACTTAATAGACTAGCACCTAGACCACCAAAAACCACATTTCCTAAACCAACAGAATCAGAATACACAACAGGTGAATTTAATAGATATTTTTTAAAAAAATCTAATGAAAGTGTTTATTTAGAAGTAAGTCAAGATGAATATGAGTTATTTAAACAACGAGATTTAACCGTACAATATGATAATTATGTTCCATTATTTTTAAATTGGCAATTAACAGGAAAATTAAAAGAAGTATATCAAACAAACTTAAAATTAGTTGGTCTAGCAGAACAAAGAAATAATATTTTCGGTTTTATAAAATATTTTAGAGGTAGATTTAGTCAATTTTTTAGGTATACCCCTGGTGAAAATCTCTATACAGATGGATCCGAATTTAAAAACCAAAGTACAGGAGAATTATATATAGGTCTTTATCATGTTCACCCTAGTAAAGGCCCTATGGTTGGCGCAACTCATGTTTCTTCACCTCATGATTATTTGATACCTTTAAGTGGTTCTTTTGAACAAATTGAAACTGAGATTGCGCGACAACCTGTTACTTATAGAAGAGGTGGAGGATCAAGTGGAGGTTACTAGATTCTTTATTATATTATAGTTGTAAAAAGGTTATTTATGTATTGGTTAATAGAGGAGGGAGACCAACTCGAGGTTTTGTTAAATAGTGGTTATAAAGAAGCATATATTGATGTGATTCCTAGTAGTCATAATGTACACCCCGTGCAAAATAACGTTAGTTTGGTGTATTTTAGACCAATTGACGCACATAAAGGCTATATGTTATGTGTTACACATAGTGAAACATTAGGTGTATTAAAAACGAGTATAGACCGATTATTAGAAAAATTTGAGGTTTTATATTGTAGGGATAAAAAGGAATTATTACACTATTTTCCGCTAAAAACTCTTGTTGACATAAACATATTCCCTAATAC
>TARA_B100001778_G_scaffold54823_1_pt1 | contig 10635 bp, 11 predicted proteins | sample TARA_B100001778 | Tara Oceans TARA_B100001778 (sample SAMEA2623826) | marine metagenome | biome: marine biome (ENVO:00000447); feature: deep chlorophyll maximum layer (ENVO:xxxxxxxx); material: "saline water (ENVO:00002010), including plankton (ENVO:xxxxxxxx)" | depth 40 m
ATTATTGCAGTAACTGTAGCAGAACGGAAAAATTCGTCCGCTAATAACTCAAAGCCTAAATCTGTGAATAAGGCTCTAACACCTTTGGCCATCAAAGCACATCTTGACCATCTCTCTTCCAACCCTTCCGACTTGAGAGTCTCCAGAGCCGCTGCCCAACCCATTGCAGGATTTATTGCAGGAGTCCAAGGAGTTTGATCATCATCTCCTTTTTTCATTGCTGACAAAATATCTAGGTAATATGTAGGATTGGAATCATCTTGATTTCTTATTGCATTGCACCTATCGATGAAATGTTGGTTGACTGCGATTGCAGCGATGCCACTTGGGCCCGCAGTGCACTTTTGTGCACCAACTACTACTGCTTCTGCACCCCATTCTTCGGGATGGACGGGCAGGCCCCCAACACTGGTTATGCCGTCGATGATGAAAGCAACTCCGTGCCTTTGGCACATCTCAGCCAACTCTAAAGCGTCCTGAGTAATTCCGGATGAGGTTTCGTTGTGACAGACCGCTAAAGCTTCCCAGTTTCCTCTGGCCAATTGCTCTTCTATTTCACCTAAATCAAAAGCACGGCCCCATTCATATTTCAAATGCTTAACATTACAAAATCTTGAACCCATTTCAGCTACGCGTTCTCCAAACTTTCCATTTGTTGGAACTAAGACACGGTCATTCGGCCTGAAACGATTAGCCATCACCATCTCCATAGCAGCAGTACCCGAACCTGAAACAACAATTACTCTGTATCCATCTTCGCCAATCCATGACTGGTTTTTTCTTTCATCAGATGAAGGTGATAGATTGAAAGCATAGCGTAATCCACTGTTTAATCGTGCCATTACGTCTCGAAACTCAGTACCTCTGGCCGTAATTGTTGGGCTGGCTAAAGCATCTAAACATGCTTGACTCATTCGAACTGGACCCGGGACCAAAAAACAGTCACCATCATGAGCCATGATACTGCGAAGCGCGCTCGGTTCAATAAGTGAACTACAAACCGTCGCTGTGAAGAACCCTATGCCTTTAGGACAACACATGCTGACAGTGGGCATTGCAATGTTGCAAGGTGCTCGCCATGAGCATATGCATTCAATATTGAAAGCCGCTAAAAATATCGGCACAGATATTGAGATTCGTGAGTTACGTAAAGCAAGCGACGTCGAAGGAGTCGATGCTATAATTCTCCCAGGAGGAGAATCTACGGCTATGAAAATAGCTAGTCGATCTGAAAATCTCTATTCGAAAATATGGGATACAATCAAAGTAAACGGTACACCTGTTTTGGGGACATGTGCAGGAGCTATCCTCTTGTCCCAACAAGGATTAATTGAAACATCCATTGAAAGAAATGCCTTTGGGAGACAGAAAGAAAGTTTTCAGGACGAAATAAAAATCGACATTGATGGTGAAAGTAATTTCCCAGGTGTATTCATCAGAGCACCACGGTTTTTACAGGGTAGCAATCATCCAGTTGCTTGGCTTGATGATGAGGTCGTTGGAGTTCTTGAAGGAAACATAATGGCGTTGACATTTCATCCAGAGTTGACTGAGGATTACAGATTCCACATTTGGTTGCTAAACCGTGTAAAGCAACTTGATTGAATGAATCGCACCGTTGAATTGAAACCATAGATGTAAGACCGAATGCATGTGCAACTGCAAATGGCTAGCGAGATAGCCCCCCCGGAAGAGGGAGAGGCCGAAGGTTGCTTACAATGCCAACGAGGTAGCAAATTAGTGCTATTCGTCACTGGAAAATGTCATTGGGGTTGCGACTATTGCCCGCTTTCAGATAATCGTAGAGAGTCTCCCGACATGTTTGCAAATGAAAGACGTTGTACAAATTTCGATGAAGTGATAGAAGAGGGTAAGGCGATGAGAGCTACTGGCACTGGCATCACTGGTGGCGACCCAATGCTAGATTTCGAAAAAACTGTTGAGGCGGTAAAAAAACTCAAATCAGCATTTGGCAGTGAACACCACATACACTGTTACACATCAATTCCGATAAAACCAGAACAAGCCCGCGCCCTTGGGAATGCTGGACTTGATGAACTCAGATTCCATTTACTAGACCTTACATTGAGTAGATATCAAGAATCTGTTACAGCTGCACACCAAGCAGGAATATGTGTTGGAGTTGAATTGCCTGCTGAACCAGACAAAGAAGAAAAATTACTTGCATTATTGGATGAATTAAACGATTCACCTGTGCAATTTTTGAATCTTAATGAGCTCGAAATAACAGTCGGAAATCAAGACAATATGGACGTCAGAGGATTCAATCTTGCGGGAGGAATAACCGCTGCTGCTGCAGGTTCAGCTGAATTGGGCGTTAGATTGAAGCAAGTTGCGAAGAACATGAATTTCCATGTTAAATTCTGCACAGCCACATTCAAGGATGCCGGGCAATTAAGAAATAGATTTAGACGCCGAGCAAAAGCAACTTTACGACCATATGAGATTTTGTCTAATGATGATACCATTCTGTTTGGAGCAATTCCTTGCTCTCTCGAAGATGCTGCAGACGACGTGAAGGAATTATCTGAAAACTTGGGGTTGATTGATGCATGGATAAGGTATGATGCCTCAACACAGAGAATCGAAATTCCCCTCTCTGCCGCCGAAGAGATTGCGGAACAACTCAATGTCCCAGTTCTGATGATTGAAGTCCATCCCACACATGAAAGACTAGAAGTGGGTTCGGTTTATTTGAACGATGTTCGGTGATTAGTACGCAATTACTGGTCTGACGCCACAACAACTCTTGCAGGAGTTAAGACTCTATCTTTGTACATATAACCAGCCTCTAACTCGTCGATTACTGTGTTTGCAGGATAATCATCTGAAGGCGGAAGTGTGGTAATCGCTTCCATTTTTGTAGGATCGAATTTACCGCCTTTAGTCTCGATTTTTGAAACTCCATCACCGGTTAATTCTGACCACATCTTTGTGCGAATAAGTGTCAATCCTTCATCCTCATTTACTGCTAATGCACGGTCAATATCCCCCATAACTGTGAGCATCTTTCTGGCAATTCCCATTCCGCCATACTGGATTGCTACAGCCTTTTCACTCATCAGTTTCTTTCGTACATTTTGGATTTCAGCATCCCGATATGAAATTTCTTTTTCTGCGGCTTCTGCACGTTGAAGTGCTTCTTCCAAGGGGTCTACTTCCTCGACAACTTCCGGTGGTGCTGCCTCTTCGGTCGGAACATCAGCACTTGTTTCCTCTACAACTACCTCTTCTTCGTCCATGTTATCTCCAACCTCTAGTCATTTTTCAATTTCACGAATCTAGGAGCCGTCCTAGATTCCAATCTCCGTGTCCCCATAGTTTTGCATCTAAGTGTTCTCGGCCCAAAATTTGGACAAACCCATTTTGATTAACTGCGTGATGAAGTGTTCTTGAATTCTTATCATGTGCTTCAAATGTTGGAATAATCCTTGGATCTTTAGATTCATCTAAGGTTTCACCTAGGTTCTTTCTACGTTGCATCCAATCAGCACATACTTTCTCAGAATATTCAGATTCACCCATTTGGGACAAAGAGTCTCTAACCTCATCCCACACATCATGTGAATACATGTCATCTACATGTTCTAACTCTCTTCCAATCGCATTTTCAATGTATAGGAAGCAACGTCCTTCCCACGCTTCCCAATGACCAATGCTGGCCCATTCAACAATCTTCAACAAGGCCTCATGTGCATCATTTGTAGATAGCACATGTCGAACTGTGCCCTGTCCCGAAATTTCATCTGCAAGGTCTAGAAATTCCGCTTCACAATCAATATCGAAATCTCTTCCTAACTTTGAATCAGGAGATGGACGTAAAGAGCGAAGAGAACTATTCTCCATTTGCGAAATGAATTGCTCCCAATCCATTTCGAGGATTTCTTTCAGACATTCTCCATCGACCAGATGGAGGCGCATCTCAATCCCCATGGATGAAGCGTGCAAGGCAATGCACATCATTCCATCGGGGCTAAGTTTGCATAGATTTGTACTAAGGAATAGATAGCATTCAAGAATGCACATCCGTCCGTTGTGAATAGGAGGGTGTGATATGGCTACAATCAAAGAGCAAATCCAAGCCCTCTATGATGAGATTAACAAGACTCAAAAGAATAAAGCTACAAATGCGCATATTGGCAAATTGAAAGCCAAAATTGCGCAATTGAAACTCAAGGAAGAAAAGGTAGCCGCATCTGCCAAAGCCGCGGGACCTGCAAAGGGTTTCGAAGTCAAGAAATCCGGCGATGCATCAGTTGCATTGGTCGGCTTTCCGTCTGTAGGAAAGTCTACTCTTATCACTCAAGTAACTGATGCCAAGTCTGAAGCAGGAAATTTCGCATTCACAACTCTCACATGTATTCCTGGTCTGATGGAACATCGTGGTGCTAAAATCCAAATTTTAGATTTGCCCGGTCTAATCAAAGGTGCTGCTGAAGGAAAGGGACGCGGTAAGGAAATCCTCGGTGTTATTCGCTCATGCGACATGGTTCTTTACATCGTGGACCCCTTCCAAGATTCTCACTTCAAAGTACTCCATAGAGAATTAGAAAATGCAGGAATTAGGCTCAACCAAACTAAACCTCCTGTTTTCGTCAAAAGGGTTGACAAGGGTGGAATAGATGTTCGCACAACTGTAGAACAGACGCACTTGACGTCTGACGAAATGGGAGAGATTATCCGCTCATTTGGATACACTTCAGCTGTCGTTACACTTAGAGTTGATACCACGGCTGAAATGCTGGTAGATACTATGGTGGGGAGTCGAATCTACTCGAAGTCTGTAATTGCAGTTAACAAGATAGATATTGCAACAGAAAAAGAAATAGTTGCTGCTGAAAAGGCGTTACCTCAAGATTGGCCTATCATGAGAATCTCAGCATTCAAGGGAACCGGGCTGGATGAACTGAAGGATTTCATTTACGACAACCTTGGTTTCATGCGTGTATTCTTGAAGCCTCAGGGACAAGAAGCCGACCTTGAAGAACCGTTGATTGTAAAGGACGATTCAACCGTGGAAAATGTATGTAACAACCTTCACCGAGATTTCGTTAGGAAATTTAGATTCGCACGTGTAAAAGGGCCATCAGCGAAATTCGATTGGCAGCGAGTTGGCCTAGATCACCAACTGAAAGATGGTGATTTACTCTCAATTATTATCAAGAGATAAATTCTACAACTCAATCCCAGATTCCCATATCCATCCTAGCATCTTCGGATGCGTGGACTTTGGGGTCCCATCTTGGAGACCAAACAAGATTGATGTGCACACTCTCGACTGCGTTTAATGCAGCACGGTGGGCTGCAGCCATAATTTCAGCAGCAGCAGGGCAGCCAGGGCTGGTCAAAGTCATGTCCACTTCGGCATGTTGAACCCCGTCCTTATCTTCAAAACGAACATCATAAACTAAACCTAACTCAACTATTGACAGACTTAATTCTGGGTCTTCAACCTCGTCCAGTGCAGTCATTACTTCTTCTTTAGTACTCACAATATTGCCTCCTTTACTCTATTTTGAACCATATCAAACATAGTTCTGAATCCATTCGAACGTGATGGAGTTAGACTTACCAAAATACCTGCTTCTTCAGCAAAATCCGGAGTTAGTTGCAGTACAATTTCAGGCGATGCACCGTTGACAGCAATCGAAAGAATGCCCTGTAGTCCTTGGACCATTTTTGCATCTGCTGCAGCACGCAACCATACCAATTCTTCACGGACACTTACTTCGATATGGGCTACAGATTGACATCCTCTTACCAAATTAGAATCATTCCATTCTTCAACAGGTAGTTCATCTACTTCTTCGGCGAAATCCATCAGGACTTCCAATCTTTCAAATTGGTCTTCAATTTCTTGGAATTCTTCGATGATCTCTTGTATTGAATCCGGCCAATTCATGCCATTGCCTCCAAGACTCGATCGATTCCAGTTAAGAAAATCTCTGCATCTGAATCATCATTATAGATGTAGAAAGATGCCCTAATTGTGCCATTGACTCCCAACTTTTCCATCAAAGGTTGAGCGCAATGATGTCCTGTTCTAACCGCAATACCTTGAGCGTCGAGAAGTCTAGCAAAATCTTCTGGGTGAATTGTAGGGTGGGTGAACGAAACTACTGCTGCATCACCAGGATTGAGCGTAGAATAAACCTTCATTCCTTTTTCCTCAAGTTGGCCTGCAACATTCTTAGCGATCTTGAGAAGGCGTTTGTGATGGCTTTCTAAATCGATTTGTGACATCCATTCTAAAGCAGCAGCCCAACCAACTCCTTCAGCAATTCTAGGGGTTCCAGCCTCAAATTTGTGTTCATTTGTCTGATATGTTGAACCTTCAAGAGTTACTGTTTGAATCATGTCACCGCCACCCATGAAAGGGTGCATTTCACTGAATGCAGAATCGCTAATTAACAAAGCTCCAATACCTGTTGGCCCGCACATCTTGTGAGCACTGAACGCCATGAAATCGGCTCCAGACTCTTTGAAGTCAATCAATTCATGTGGCACTGCTTGGGCCGCATCGATCAGTACTCTAGCACCAACTGATTTCGACATTGAGATTATCTGTTCTACAGGGTTCCTTACCCCTAGAACATTCGAGGTGTGAACAACACAAACTAATTTTGCACCATCTAAAGCAACTTCTAGAGCATCTAAATCAAGTTCTCCATCTTCAACAGGTACGAATCTCAATTCGATTGCGATTCTTTCTGCCAGCATTTGCCATGGTACAATATCGCTGTGATGTTCCATTTCGGTTAATACAACAACATCTCCTGATTGTAAATTGTGTTCTCCCCAGGCATGGGCAGCGAGATTGATCGCCTCAGTAGTACCACTGGTAATAACAACATAATCTGAGTTATATCTCTGCTTTAGCAACTTCCTGCATGCTTCATATCCCTCAGTTGCTTCTCCTGCTAGAGTATGAACTGCACGATGGACATTCGCATTTGATAAGGAATAGTACTGAGACATTGCATCGATAACACATGCTGGCTTTTGTGTTGTAGCTGCATTGTCAAGATAGACCAACGGACGGCCATTCACTTGTCTAGAAAATATTGGGAAATCCTGCTTCATAGAATCACCCATTCATCAAACATTCTAGATGTACTAGCAGCCTAGTCCTCATTAAAGATACAACTTCTTCATTCTTTATGTCTCTAAAAGCATCCATCAAGAACCCTTCAACGATTAATGCAGATGACTCATCAGGAGAAAGTCCTCTCGATGACAAATAGTGAATTTGGTCAGCATCAATTGGTGCGCTAGCAGCGCCATGTGCTGCTTTTACATCATCTGCTAGAACCTCTAATTCTGGAATTGCTTCCGCACGTGACTTCTCGGAAAGCAATAAATTGCGGAAAACTTGTCCAGCATCGCTTCCATCCGCCCCCTCGCAGATAGTCAGCAGTCCTGTACCAACAGAATGAGAGGAGTCACCACAAGATGCATGCATGACTAATGAGGAATCTGTATGGCCTATACTATGCTTAATTTCGATATGGTGGTCATCATGTCTTGAAGCATAACCATTCGATGCAATACCTGCACGAATTTGCGCCCCTTTGTTGGTAAGATCTACTCGAATATCGGATTTGTTGAGGAATCCTCCTGCGGATAATGTAGCAAATTCAAGTTCTGAATCTCTACCAACATCCCAATCCTCGCAGTGCAAAAAATGTCCATCTTTCGACAAATCATTTATTGTAGCCACGGAAAGTTGCCCTTCTACAGTTCCATGTATGCGCAATCCGGTCCAACCGGCATCACCTGAAAGTCTAATCATTAGCGTGGACTTACCCGAGGATTCAATGTTCAATTCCCCTGAACAAATGTGGCCTGAGCAGCGTAGGTCTAATTCCAATGTTTCGTCTTTGAGTATAATTTTCTTGCAACTTGTAGAAATTGAGTGAATAAATGAACGGGCAATCTCATCACTGTCATCCATCTTAGAATCTTGACCAGATGAAAATTTAATCGGGTCTGAAGCAGGCATTTCAGTGACCTTGGTAGGATGTATTCTCTTCCAAGGGGTATAACGCCAGAGATGTTGTGAACGATGAGGGATACTAATTTGCGGATACTGCATCATCCAATTGCACCCTCCATCTCCAATTCAAGAAGACGATTGAGTTCAACTGCATATTCCATAGGCAATTCTCGTGTAAACGGTTCAAAGAAACCATTCACAATCATACCCATCGCTTCTTCTTCACTGTGTCCTCTAGACATCAGGTAGAATAGCTGGTCATTACTAACTTTCGAGACACTTGCTTCATGTTCTAAATCAGCACTCGAATTTCCTACTTCCATTGTAGGATATGTATCTGATTGACTATCTGCATCGAGCATCAAAGCATCACAAATAACCTTTGCACGGCATCCCTTTGCTTTCGGTGTTACCTGTAACATACCGCGATAAGATGAACGCCCTCCATTTTTAGAAATAGACTTGGACAAAATATTGGATGTAGTATTTGGAGCAAGGTGATGCACTTTAGCACCTGCATCTTGGTGTTGACCTTTACCGGCGTAAGCAACTGAGATTACCTCTGCATGGGCACCTTCGCCCTTGAGAATTACTGATGGGTATTTCATCGTCAATTTGGAACCAATGTTGCCGTCTACCCATTCGATGGTAGCATTGGAATGTGCGATCCCTCTCTTGGTTACCAAGTTATACACGTTGGCAGACCAATTTTGAACTGTAGAGTAGCGGATTTTTGCTCCCTCCATGGCAATCAATTCTACTACTGCAGAATGCAGAGATTCGGTTGAATAAGTAGGTGCTGTGCAACCTTCAACATAGTGAATTGATGAGCCTTCATCTGCAATAATCAGTGTTCGTTCAAACTGACCCATGTTTTTGGCATTTATTCTGAAATATGCCTGAACTGGCAATTCTACATGAACACCTTTTGGCACATAGATGAATGAACCACCTGACCAAACTGCTGTATTTAGTGCAGAGAATTTGTTGTCGCTTGCTGGAACTACTGAACAGAAATATTTCTTAACGATATCCGGATGCTCCTTCAATCCGGAATCCATGTCAAAGAATAGAACTCCTTGTTCCTCTAGATCTTCTCTGATGGAATGGTAAACAGCTTCAGATTCATACTGAGCGGTTACTCCGCCAAGCCATTTTTGCTCTGCTTCGGGAATTCCAAGTCTGTCAAATGTATTCTTGATATCATCAGGAACATCGTCCCAATTTTTCTCAGTCCCTTCGGAAGAGCGCAAAAAGTATGTCACCGCATCAAAGTCGATTTGATTTAGCATGTCACAGTTACCCCATGATGGCATTGGCATTTCCATGAAACGGTGGTAGGCTTTGACTCGAATCTCAGTCATCCAATCAGGTTCGTTCTTCAATTCCGAAATATCTCTGACTACTTGTTCGGAAAGACCCTTATCGAAACGAATCGTTGCATTCTCAGGATCGTGGAATCCATAGCGATAGTCCCCTACCGCATCCCTTGCTATATCTCCAGACATGTCATCACCTCTATGCTTCTATCCAATCGTAACCTTGCGCTTCAAGTTTAACTGCCAAATCCGCTCCACCTGTTTTGACGATTTTCCCATCGATCATAACATGCACATAATCTGGTTTCACATGGTCCAGTAACCTCTGGTAATGAGTGATTAAAAGGCAGCCCGCGCTTGGAGTGATACTGTTGATACCTTCCGCAACCACTCGCAAAGCATCGATATCAAGTCCCGAATCGGTTTCATCTAACAGAGCAAGGGTAGGATTTAGCAACAGCATCTGAAGTATTTCTAGACGCTTTTTTTCTCCTCCGCTAAATCCGTCATTGACATAGCGTGCTAGGAAAGATTTGTCCATCTCTAACGCATCCATGTGCGATTTCAATTCCTTTCTGAATTCTCTAGCAGTAGGCGCTTCATCGCCTCTAACCGCTGAAACAGACTTTCTCAAAAAGGTTCCAACTTGAACGCCTGGAATCGAAGAAGGATATTGGAATGAGAGGAACATTCCGGCTCTTGCTCTTTCGAAAACTTCCATTTCTTCCAGAGGTGTACCTTTAAATTTGATATCGCCAGATGTGATTTCATAGGCGGGGTGCCCCATTATGACATTAGCTAATGTTGATTTTCCTGAACCATTTCGTCCCATGATAGCATGTACTTCACCCAGATTAATTCTCAAGGAAACCCCCTTGAGAATCTCAGTGTCATCCACACTAACATGGAGGTTCTCGATGCTCAACATCTCGTCTCCCATGTCTAACCCTAGAGTCACACCTTTATCAATGACTGTACGGACTTCAGGGTATTCAAAGCGAGGGTTCTTGAACGGAAAACTGAACGCGTTACCATGGATGACGACATTCTAGAACAGTATCGCCTTGAAGCGGCGGCTGCAATGGAAGTCGAAGCCCAACGAAGAATTGCAGAGTCAACAGACGTTGAAAACGATGAAATTCTACGAAACACATCCCTATCAGATGTCGAGGATTTGGTTCCTGCATTACTGGCAAGACTTGGTCAAGTCAGGGCTGCTCTCGACGGCCATGGAGGCGGGATTAAGGTCACGTCATCTGAACTCGAAGATGATGGATTCAATCTAGTTCTTGACTTGAC
>TARA_B100001778_G_scaffold259213_1_pt1 | contig 10590 bp, 13 predicted proteins | sample TARA_B100001778 | Tara Oceans TARA_B100001778 (sample SAMEA2623826) | marine metagenome | biome: marine biome (ENVO:00000447); feature: deep chlorophyll maximum layer (ENVO:xxxxxxxx); material: "saline water (ENVO:00002010), including plankton (ENVO:xxxxxxxx)" | depth 40 m
AATCATTATGAAACATAGCAAAGTATTAATAATTGGATCAGGCCCTGCCGGTTACACGGCGGCAATATACACTGCAAGAGCAATGCTGAAGCCAACGTTGGTACAGGGTATGCAACCGGGAGGTCAGTTGACTATCACGACCGATGTTGAGAACTATCCAGGTTTTGGAGATGTCATACAAGGTCCATGGCTGATGCAACAGATGGAGCAACAGGCCAAAAGCGTCGGCACAGACATTATCACAGACATGATCAAAAGCGTTGACTTCAGCAAGAGACCTTTCACAGCTTTGGGAGAAAGTGGAGAGACATACACTGCGGACAGCATAATAATTTCTACAGGTGCCCAGGCAAGATGGCTTGGACTGGACAGCGAGAAAAAATTTTCTGGTTTTGGTGTATCGGCCTGTGCCACTTGTGACGGTTTTTTCTTCAAGGATAAAGAAGTCATTGTAGTTGGCGGTGGCAATAGTGCAGTCGAAGAAGCATTGTATCTTACAGGCATGGCAAGTAAGGTCTATCTTGTACACAGGAGAGATAAATTGAGGGCAGAAAAAATTTTACAGGATAGATTATTTTCAAATGACAAAATTGAATGCATCTGGAATAGCCAATTGGCAGATATCACAGGTGATGCAGACCCATTGAATGTTACTGGCGTGAAACTGCAAAGCACGGTTGATGGCTCAATCACTGAGATGAAAATAGATGGTGTATTTGTAGCAATTGGTCATGACCCAGCAACAGGCATATTCAAAGGACAAGTGGAAATGGACAATGAAAACTATATCATCACAAAACCAGATTCGACTCTTACCAGCGTTGATGGCGTTTATGCCGCAGGTGATGTTAAGGACAAAACTTATAGGCAGGCCGTGACAGCCGCAGGAATGGGTTGCATGGCGGCACTCGAAGCTGAAAAATACCTATCCGAACATGAGGCAAAATGAGAATACTAGGAATCAATTGTATGAATCACGACGCCGCGATGGCAGTTGTAGAAATCAAAGACGGTATTGGAAAGATATTATGGGCGGCACATGCCGAGAGATACAGCAAAGTAAAAAATGATCACTATCTAAATTGGGGCATAGTAAACGAAGCAAACACATTTGGCCCTTTCGACAAAGTGGTGTACTACGAGAAACCATGGGCAAAGAAATCAAGGCAATTGTATGCCGGTCAATATGCCGAGGCTCTAAGTTATACTGAATTGCCACAATGGCATTTGGATCATTTCAACATCAAGATCGACGAGTACGTGAAACATCATGACTCACATGCCGCGGCAGGATATTTTACGTCACCATTTAGAGACGCGACTATCTTAACCGTGGACGCTATTGGTGAATGGGACACAGCCAGCATTAGCACAGCAGAGAAAGTTTGGATAGAACGCAAAGAAACAATTCAATATCCTCACAGCTTGGGGATTTTGTACTCGGCGTTTACTCATCGTTGTGGACTGAAGCCCGCCGAAGAAGAATATATCCTAATGGGAATGGCCGCTTACGGTACACCAAAATATAAGGATGACATCTACAATGATTTTGTTGTACAAGCACCTTTCAAATTAAAACAAAATTTGCATAGGGGCCTTGGAGATTGGCACACAGAAGCAGATGTCATGGACATTGCCGCAAGTATACAGGCAGTTACCGAAGAATGTCTTGCAGTGTTATGGCAACGTGCAAGTAATTATGGATCACGCAACCTTGTGTATGCCGGGGGTGTAGCTTTGAATTGTGCCGCCAACAGGGTTTTAGCTAACCTTGGTATGTTTGATAACATTTGGATAATACCTAATCCTGGTGATGCCGGATCAAGTTTGGGTTGTATTGCCGCAAGTGAAAAACATCATCTACAATGGAAAAATCCATTCCTAGGACACAACATAGAAGGTGAATATCCTGTGGATAGTTTGATAAAAGAATTGAAAGAAAACAAAATGGTAGGAGTTGCAAATGGCAGAGCGGAATTCGGCCCCAGAGCACTTGGTAATAGATCGCTATTGGCAGATCCACGTGGCCCGGAAATAAAAGATCTGGTAAACAACATCAAGAAAAGACAGAAGTTTAGACCGTTTGCTCCTGCTATCTTAGAAGAGGATGTAAATGACTATTTTACCCTACCTACAGGCGTTAAAAACACCCCTTATATGCAATATACAGCGGCGTGTACGCATGGTAAAGACTTTCCTGCCATAATACACTACGATAACACTTCTAGGGTTCAAACGGTGCGTAAGACGGATAATCCAGGGTTCCATGCACTGCTTACTGAATGGAAAAAACAGACAGGATGCCCGATGCTTTTGAATACAAGTTTGAACATCAAAGGGCAACCAATTGTCAATGACAGAGAAGATGGTAAAGCATTTACCAAAAAATACGGAGTGAATGTCTTGTAATGAAAACTATACCCTTATATTCAAAAGTATTTTGTACTGACAGTTTAGATATAGATGATGAATATTTTAATCAAATCAAACAGGCTGTTAAAAATTGTGATTATAAACAAACAGGTTTTAAAGATAATAGATCATCTTTGGTAAATCAAGACTATGCAATACTAGATAAACCTCAATTCAAATTGCTAGGAGATATGATATTGAAATTATTTACAAAATTTACAAGAGAACATTTAAAAATAACAAATGATTTTAAAATATCCTCATCATGGTTCACGAAAACAGAACCAAATCACGAATCACATTATCATAGGCACTATAATTGTTATTATAGTGGTGTATTGTATATTGATACCGACTCAGGTGGTGAAATCATTTTTGATAATATGGCAGATGAAAGATTTCTTTTAAACAAAATAAAAGATAACGAATATAATACAAGGAGTTTTATATTTGAAACAGAAAATAAAATGATTATATTTTTTCCTAGTGATATACATCATAAGATTGCAGAAAATAAAACTAATAAAGATAGGTACTCGGTTGCGTTTAATTTTTACCCTATCGGCAATATAGGAGTTGGTGATTCAAATGTTAAACTTACCTAATAAAAAATACGGAAGGGAGCGTTTATAATGAAATTTTTAATCACAGGTGGCAAAGGATTCATTGGATCAAAAATAATCGAAAAACTTACGCATGATGGACACAAAGTTGTTTCAATAGACAACCATGACACATATGACATCATATCAGAATCTGATTTGAAAGCGTTAATGGCATGGCGCACAAGGAATTGGAACATGGATTTAGTACAGGACAAAATAGGAGATGTGTTAGATAGAGATGTATGTTTGAATGTATTTTCTTCACGTCCTGATATTGTGATTCATCTTGCCACATATCCGAGAGCAAAGATAGTTGACCAAGACCCTATCCAAGGAATACCCAAAGTTATAGGCACAACCACAAATTTACTTTGGCATTCTATAAAATTCAATGTTAAAAAATTTGTGTATATTAGCAGTAGTATGGTATATGGAGATTTTGTAGATGGCACAGCAGAGGATTCAAATACAAAACCAAAAAATATCTACGGTGAGGCTAAATTGACCGGAGAACGATTAACAAAATTATTTGCAAAAAGAGATAATTTGATCTATAACATTGTCAGGCCCAGTGGCGTGTATGGTCCTGGAGATTTGCCAGATAGGGTTGTGTCAAAGTTTTTTGATAAGGCAATGAAGAATGAGACTATTACCTTGCACAACGGAGATAATAAAGTGGATTTCACATACAGGCAAGATGCCGCGTATGGCATCATCAAAGCGGCTACGTCAGACGTGCCAAACACTAGTTTTAACATAACGGCCGGCAATGCCACAAGCCTTCGAACACTAGCAGAAAAGATAAAAAAAATTACAGGCAGTGCATCTAAGATAGAGGACATAGGAGATCACAAATTATATCCTTCACGTGGCACACTAGATATATCACGTGCAAAAAATTTGTTAAATTACGAACCTAAATTTACTTTAGAACAGGGATTACAAAGTTACTATGACTGGATTCGACAGCATACAAGTAAGGTTTAAAAATACAAAACACAGACAGTCACCTTTTGCCAATACAAGAGTGGTTCCTTTTGTGCAAAGCTATCTTAAAATTTTAAAATCTGTAATTGACGATGTTAAGACAGAATATTTTTGGTTTTTTGCAAATTTTATGAGTCTCGAAGAAATTGATTTAGACTATATTCCTGAACAACATGAAAAAGATCAGATACATGTGTGGTATAATACTAACCCCAAAGGCGGCACAAACAGAGAAGGAAATGTTTTTTTGATTCCCACTGCAAAATTCAAGGAGCAAATGGATAATCTAAAATTTTTAAGAGACTTCAAAGATATAAATTATCATTCTCATAATAATCTTTTTCAAAATTTGATTCCAAAATCTGATTTCAAATTAAAAAACCCTTACACCACATATATGCAAGGTGATCCAATTTATTACAAATGGCTTAAGAACAAAACCACAAAAGCCGATTATCCGGATTTTTATCCTAGTTTTTGGGAAGATGAAAAAATTTACACTTGGGGCAACACCAAAGATATAATGCTAGTACCATACAGAGAAAACTTAAAACAATTTTATGATATAGAAAGAAGCGTGAATTTTGATATGGATTACGAGGTTGAACCTATGGATATAATTTTTATTTCGTATGATGAGCCAAGTGCGGAAAAAAGATTCAATGATTTAAAGGCAAAGTTTCCACGTGCCAAATGGTCAAAGGGTGTAACAGGACAAACACTTGCTTACATGGCGGCGGCAGGAATGTCAAACACAGATTATTTTTTTGCAGTGTTTCCAAAACTTGAGATAGTGGATTCTTTCAAGTTTGACTTCCAACCAGATAGAATGAAGAATCCATGTCATTATATCTTTAATTGTAAAAATCCTGTGAATGGTTTGGAATACGGGCATGGCGCCGTGTTGTTGTACAATAAGGAACTTGTAATGAAAACAACAAGACCAGGGCTTGATTTCACTTTGTCGCAGTCACACGATCATGTGCCTATTCTAAGTGCAATTAATCATTTCAATGAAACACCATGGCTGTCGTGGAGGACGGCATTTAGAGAAGTCATAAAACTATGCCAAAATAAACAGACGGTTGAAAACAAATATAGATTGAAAAAATGGTTGGAACTAGGACAGGGCGAAAATGCAGAATGGGTGCTTAAAGGAGCCAAAGACGCCCAAGAATATTACCAAACTAATAATCGCGATTATAAATTATTACTGCTATCATACGACTTTAAATGGCTTAAACAATACTATGAATCAAAATATAAAAATCCCCTTCGTTGATCTATACCCACAATACGAAGAACTTAAAAGTGAAATAGATTTTAAAATAAGAGATTTAATTACCCGCAGTGATTTTATAACTGGACCCACGGTTGATAAGTTTGAGAAATCAATTGTAGAATACACTGGTGCAGAAGCCTGTGCCAGTATTGGATCAGGAACAAACGCATTGGTATGTGCCTTGAAAGCACTAGGAATAGGCCCAGGTGACCATGTAATGACAGTAGGACACACTTTTGTTTCAACCACCGAAGCAATAGTAAATGTAGGAGCAACGCCTTTGTTCGTAGATATTGATGAATTTTATCATTTGGACACGGAACAGATGAGGAAAGTAACCGGTTCCAAAGAATTTGTTTTACCCGAGTTAAAAGCAATACTATTTGTAGATTTATATGGCCAAACACCGGACATAGATAAAATTAATGCATTTGCTGAAGAGTATGATTTAAAAGTAATTGAGGATGCCGCACAAAGTTTTGGTGCAGAATACAAAGGCAAAAAAGTCGGGAGTCTAGTTGACCTCACTTGCTTTAGTTTTAATCCTGTTAAGAATCTAGGTGCAATGGGAGATGCAGGAGCAGTTACCGGAAAAAAGGAATATATTGATAAAGTAAAGATGTATCGAGATCATGGTAGAAAGACAAAGTTTGAATACGAGACTGTTGGATACAATGCAAGAATAGATAATCTACAGGCCGTTATCATTCAAGCTAAACTTAATAAAATAGATACTTGGTTAGATAAGAAAAGACAAATATGCAGAAAGTATAGCAAAGAATTGGATGCCATTGTGAGATGTCCTAAAGAGGCATCGTGGAGCAAACACACTTATTATGTCTATGTGATAGAGACGCCGGAAGGAACCAGAGACGACTTACAGGAATTTTTAAAACAAAAAGGAATAGCAACAAATATTCATTACAAGTTTCCAACACACAAAACTAAGGCGTTCCAAAAATTTTCACACGACCTTGAAAGAACAGAATACGTTTGTGAAAATATTTTAAGTTTGCCGTGCTATCATACATTACCAGACCATCACCAAAATTATATTATCAATAGTGTTAAGGAGTTCTATGCAAATTAGTTTAGTTGGTGCAGGATATTGGGGTAGCAAATTGAAGAAAGAATTGGAATCAATTGAAGGCGTGTCAGAAATTGAAATTATAGACATAAAGGACGGAAAAACCTTAAAGGACATTACATACGAAAATGTTATACTAGCCACTCCTGCTTGGGAACATTATTCTCAAACCATCGATCTACTACAAAAGGGTAAAAACTTATATGTGGAAAAGCCCTTGGCGTTGACAGCCGATGAATGTATTGCAATAAAGAACAATATTAAATCTGGACAAACACTCATGGTTGGACATATTTTTTTGTACAATGATAGGTTAAAAAAAGTGAAAGATTTATTAAAAAAAATTGGAAACATACAACACATAGAATCAAATAGACTTAACTGGGGCAGATTCCAAAGAAAAATTAGCACTTTGCATAGCCTTGCTCCGCATGATGTGAGTATTATACACTACCTTTTGGGATATCATGAATTTCAATACATCATCAACATCGGAGAAAAATTTACAAAATTTGAGCAGAACGATAAAGATGAATTTAGTTTTGAATGCAACGGAGTGTCTGTAAAGTTTAATTTAAGTTGGTATTATCCTAAAAAAATAAGAACCATGACAATAACAGGAGACAAAGGAATTATATTTTGGGATGAAGAAGCAAAAAGCATTACTCTTACAACTGGAATTTTTCAACAAGACAGAATGAATTACAGTCCAAAAATTGAGGAATTCCAAATAGAATCAAATCCTTTGCGTAATGAATTAAATGAATTTGTTGAGTGTGTCCGTGATCAAAGACCACCGTTGACGGATGTCAACAATGCAATTGAAATTGCAAAAAATTTAGACTTACTTTCTAGTGGTTTTAAAAGTTCGATTAAGTAAAAATGAGGTTTTGTTTTCCATGTCTTTTTTCAATGCTGGTATGTCAAATTTTAAATCAACGGATTTGATTTTTCTATAGTTTTCTTCAATTACCTTTTTCAAAAATCTTGCGATTGTTTCCTGTTTCTTAGTTTTAAGATCGCTTGATATGTCGTAATGGATAGTGAGGTTATTTTTTAGTATGATGTTAACGTATTTTAAATATTTGACCGGCAAGTTTTGAAAATGTAAACCCTCCAAAACCTCCGGCCATTCTTTTACAAAATCTTTTGTAAGTTGTACCCAAGTTTTATTCTTTGGCGGCAGTTTCTTTGGCATCAGTTTTTTTTGCTGTTGTTGTCTTTTTCTGTGCCTGTGGTGTATCATCTGTTACTGCTAATTCAGAAACCTTAATACCTGCTTCTTTGGCAATCATTTCATTTAACTTGTTTAAAGGTATTTTGCCCTCATCAGTCGTGCCATAAGTCATTACGATATCTTTGGTTTTAAATTTCTTAATGTAACCATCGCTATGCAAAACTGCTAACATGTTTGTGCCATCAGGAAATGTTTGTCTTGCAAGATAAACACCTAGTTCGTTTTCTGCCTGTCCACCCTCAGATTCTACAGCTCTCATCAAGCCATCATGCATCATGTCAGGTAAAAATTTAGTCCCTATAACTAAACAATTATTTGGTTCACCTGGTACTGTCCTATATATCACAACAACCTTTGATTTTGATTCATCTGCCAGTTCACCAAGATGTTTGAATTGTTTTCTTTCAATTCTTCCTTCCTGGTTGCCGGCGTCAGGTCCCATAACCAATTTGTCATACACATTCATTAGTGCCATTTTTATCTCCTATTTTTTTACTTCGGCGGTTGGCGCCTCAACAGGTTTGGTTTGTTGGTCTAATTTTGCCAAAAATGTTTGAAGTTTGTTGTATAAAAAACCAACGTTGGCCATTTCTCCGGCTCTAAAAGCGCCTCTTGTAGAGGCAACATCTAAAACTGTAGAAAGGTTTTTCAAATCACCAATAGACAACGCCATTGGATCTGGTGCAGGGGCAGTCGGTTGAGCCGTCGCTGTTTCCGGTGCTTCTGCTTTTTTAGTATCTTCTTTTGCCATTTTAATTTACTTCTCCTTAATTGCAATTATTATAATATACGTATATTATACTAAAAGTAGTTATGCAGTGCAATCTTTATTTTTGGATGTTTTGAGCTATTCCAGACAAAGCAAAGAGGGTAAGGTCACCAGGTTCTTCAAAACCAAGCACCGTGACATTCTTGCTATTACCATTGTCAAATATCACATCTTTGGTAATTGAGTAACGACCATTGCAATGCTGGTATATCCATTTACGCATTGTTTCAACTTCGCTCTCGTGTGCTCTTACCACGGTGTTCACAAAATGTGGTGGTAAAAAATTTAATTCTCTTTGGAAAAAATTATTTGGATTTATTTTCACGTTTCTTTTCGATCCATTCGTATGCGGCATTCCATCTTTCTTGCACGGATTTGCTTGGTCCTTCGTATAAGACATCTTTGTTTGTATTACTAGGTCCTAGCACTTCTACGCCTTTCCAAAACATAGCGAATACAACTACCATCATTACTAATACAATGTACTTACTCATGATCCGTACCACACATCATCATACAATGGAGGATCGTTTGGATCCGGTTTTTTAACATGCGGAATATTGTGAAATTGTTTGAATGTAAAATACATTGCAAATATAATAGCAAGGTGGCCGACCACCAAGCCTACCCAACCCCAAAGCATAGTGCTAATGGAAAAGAAATATACCGTAAACACGGTGCTCCATACAAAACTTAAAACCACTAACAGTTGCAGTCTAACGGTCTTTGGCAATGCTCTCAAATCGTTATTGTTATCATCAAATAAAACTGAGGCCGCATCTATCATCCAGTTCTTAAAACATTTCACTTTGACCATTGATCCTGAATACCATTGTTCTCTTTTTTCAACCATGATCAACCTATCCCCACTTCAAATATTAAAAGAGATAACAGAACTATACCAATTGCAAGAGTGATAGGATGTTTAATCATTATATTGGACCGTCATTCCCCATGGAGCTTCTATATCTCTCTCATATGGATTGTTAATTAAAAATATAGTATCGCAATAATCAGGATCTCCCCAACTATCAAAAGGCCACCCATCCGTAAACATTACGAACTTTTTGGGTTCGATGCCTTCATTTTTCATGTAGTCCCAATTACACTCGAATTGTGTTCCACCACCTGATCCAAGTTTGTAGTCAAGCAATTCATCTGCATTGTCCGGCGTGAATACTTTTGGGTTGAATACTTCCGTATCAAATGACCATAAATGTATTCTATAATCTTTGTATTGATCCATAATATTTTTGACCTCTGTAAGGAATTCCCTACACTGCTCATTACTGATGCTACCGCTGGCATCTAAGGCAAGACAAATATCTATCATCTCGTCATTGTTTTGTCCAGGCAGTATGGCAGATGTGTGCCATGACTTTCTGCTTGGCCTCATCCATGTGTAGTCTGCCTTTATTGTGCTCATGATCTGTTGTTGTAGTATTTCTCTCCAATCCATTTTTGGTTCGGTCAATTGTGCTACCAATCTTTGTAGTGCGCCAGGCAAATTACTTGCCCCTGTACTCTGTGCCGCACTCACCATCGCTTCTTTAACCTCATCTCTTATCTTCTTTAATTCGTCTTTTGTGTAGACCGGCTTACCGCTTTTGCCACCTTTTTTATCTTTACCCTTCCCTTGTCCTTGTGCATCACCCTTTCCCCACTCTTGGTGATCGTCCATCAGTTCGCCCATTTTTTCTAGCATCTTTTTGCCGTTCTTTTTTGCCTGCTTGAAAAGGTCGTCATAAATTCTCTCTGAGGCCCAATCCTTGTATTTGTCATCCTGGAAGCCTTTGTTCTCACCTTTCTTGCCTTTTGGCATCTCTCCTATGTTTCCGTCTTTCAAGATCTGATTAACGGCATAGTCTGCCGCTATGTTCCAAAGTTGGGGATCTCTGTCACCAATCCTTACAAGCATATGTTCAAATACATTGTGCAACACCTCATGGCCGAATAAAAATTCTGCTTCCTTAGGTGTAAGTGAATCTATAAACTTTGTGTTATAGAAGAAGTGCCTGCCATCTGTACCTGCTGTCGGGCACCAGTCATCTGCATTTACAAGTTTCAATCTAGTTGCAAGGTTACCAAAGAAAGGATGTTTTAAAAGCAAGGCAATTCTTGCTGTCACTAGTTTGTCTATTATTTTTTGTTCTTTATAATCCACTATTTAGACTCCATAGCAGTTATGACATACTTGCCAAACTTCTTATG
>TARA_B100001778_G_scaffold29838_1_pt1 | contig 10577 bp, 16 predicted proteins | sample TARA_B100001778 | Tara Oceans TARA_B100001778 (sample SAMEA2623826) | marine metagenome | biome: marine biome (ENVO:00000447); feature: deep chlorophyll maximum layer (ENVO:xxxxxxxx); material: "saline water (ENVO:00002010), including plankton (ENVO:xxxxxxxx)" | depth 40 m
AAAAAAAAAGGGAACACGAAGTTCCCTTTTCTCTATACTATGTAAGGTAAAAGTAAATACCCTACAATACCTATTGCAATCCACATATTTTACTCCATATGTACAACTACCCATTGTCCAAACTCTCTGCAAGCCATACCTACACGATTAGTTCCAGTAATAAACTTTTTACATCTTTTACTTTCTATATCGTGTATTTCTTCGGTTCTGTCAATATGTTGACCGACTTGACCACCAATGAATAGACCTAGTAGTCCACTAGCTGCAAGTGTATATGGGTCAGTAACATTTAATTGTTTTGCACCAACTACACCTAAAAATGCACCAACACCTTCAAATAAACCTTTTTTGGGTTGACTCAAAGCACTTGTTGATGCAAACAGAAAAATTAAGACAATAAATAATCTCATTACTCTGTCATCCATTTATCAGGCCCAATAGAGGGAACTGTTTTGATGTATCTATTACTATCACCCAAGTCATCTAGTTCTTTTTCTATATTAGATAAAGATTGAACTTCGTCTTGGTCTAAAGATTTGTCAACACTTCTTTCTAATTCTTTAAATGCGTTATTAGAACGAAGTTTTGCATATACAGCTCTATCTTTTCTCATTCTATTCATAAGTATTTTTATAGCTTCTTCATCAGAATACTCTAATAATACAAATGAACGATATTGAGTTCCAGCAGGATATACTTCCATATCTTTTATTTTATAACCAGCAACATCTACTGATGCAATTACATTTTTAGATACTCTTTCTAATTCATTTAATACTTGAGAATCTAAATCAGTAGTACCAGTTTTTGCAATAAATTGTTTGGTCATACTATCAAGTTTACCATTTATTCTATCTGCAAGAACTGTTTTTGCGTTCATAGTTGCAATATCAACAGATAATTGTAAGTCTGGTGCGATTGCAGTTCCAGATGAGTAAATCATTTTTTCATCTTCTGGAAGTTCTTTGAACCAATCTGGTATTGCACTAGATGTACTTTCAACTTTTTCTATTTGTTGTTGAATCTCTGGTGTTTCAACCAAAGGGTCAACATCTATTTGAGTTGCACAAGAACCTAGTGCGATGAGAGGTAAGATACTAAATAGTTTCTTCTTCATAACTAATCACCTCCTCTTCATCAGAATTTTGTAGTTTATCTTTTGACCAATCAGATACATCTTTTATATCTTGACCGAATCCAGAAACAGTACCACAAGACTGTGTAAATATAAGTAGAGCAGCAACTCCACATAAAATTAAAACATTAGTTATAATGCCTTTAGTTTTATTCATATATCACCTATTACATTGTTTAAGTTTAACTTCTTGCAATCCCAAACCTGGCATTACAACATTAAGTGTCTCTATTCTACACTCAATTCTTTGTTTTGTCAAGTCCCTAACTTGACAATTTAAATTTTTAGTTGATTCTAATGTTTCTGGAACAAATTCTTGTAATAATCTTTCTTTTGCACGATTAACTGCATTTTGACAAGCCTCATTTTCTGACATATCTGGAGTAAATATATAATCTTGTGAAGTCATATACCACTTACCTAATATTTTTGCTTTGATTAATACTTTACATTTCTTTGTTTCTCTAAAATATTCTGTTACTGTTTTATCTTTTACGATTACTGAATCTACTGTACCTTGCATAGTAGATGTGGTTTGATTATCATATTCACAAGGATTTGTTGCGAAAACAAATGATGGTAGTAAACACAATATACTAATCTTTTTAATCATAAAATCCTTCTAGTGTTGATTTAGTTTCTACTGATTCTATTCTTGCACTCGCAATATTAAAATATTCTTCCTCTTTTTCTATACCTACAAAATCAAAGTTTTCTTCTTTTGCAGCCATACCAGTTGAACCACTACCCATAAATGGGTCTAATACTGTACCACCTTTTGGTGTAATCAATCTACATAAATATTTCATTAACTTAATAGGTTTTACTGTTGGGTGTACATTTTTACTTGGTGCTTTTTCACTACCAAATTTACCAGATGCAGAGTTTACATCATCTTCATACCATACATTATTTGATGTTCCACCACCACCTTTTTTATTTTTAATTGGAAAATTATTTAATCCTTGATTTCTTTCTGCCTTTGATGTTTTTGCACAATAGAAATATCGTGATGCATCTCCACTATCCTCATATTCTATTGTATATTGTAAAGATTTCATTCCAGAATTATTATTTGTCCAAACTTTATCATCTTTTCTAGGTTGTCGGTTTACTGTTTTTCTTTTTACATTTTCTGTTTGACCAAAACTTAATTTATCTATACCCATATTTTCTTTAGATTGACGGCCTTGGTCACGAAAATCTGGATTAGTATCTGGATATTTTGCTTTACCCTTTGTACCAGTTTTTGGGAATATGTCTTTCACAACATCACTACCATCGTGAATTACATTTGCTGGAAATCTACCATCTTTAGTTCTCTCTTTTATTTCCTCTGGTGTGATTTTTCTTATTTTAAATGTGTCAGAATCTTGATAACCTTTTCCACCACCACCAGTTTTATGCCACCCACTTCTGTCATTTTCATCTGCATATTCAACTCTACATTCATCTATATTGATACCACCAGTTCTATGTTTTAACACATTATCTACAACAGATTTTTCTGATAAAGGTTTTCTTGCAAGAACTAAAGGTTCGTGTGCTGGTTTAAGTGCAGTACCCCAACCTTCCCATTCAGTTGTTCCTACTGTTACATCTTCATCTACCTCTTGACCAAATGCACCAGCACCTATCGCTGTTCTTTGTTCTGATTGTTTTATACCCTTATTAGAGTGTGTCTTCTTTTCTCCAGTTTTAATTCTTTCATTACCTAGTTTCTTATCTAATGCTTTACCAACATTCATACTCTTTGGAAATCCAGAACCATATAACCACATTACTTGGTCACGAATCTCAAAACCAGCATCTTCTATTGCAACTGCCATTCTATGATATGTTCTACTTCCAGAAAATGCAAGTAGATGTCCACCAGGCTTCAATACTTTAAAACATAGTTCCCAAGTTTCTTTTTGAAATGCAATACCAGTAGAATCCCAACTTCTTCCCATAAAACCTAATTCATAGGGTGGGTCTGTAACGATAGAATCAACGAAGACCTCATCTTCTATCATCATCTTTAGAACATTTAAACAATCGTAGTTATGTAATCTTATCATAATAATTTACTAAAGTTTCTTTGTTTTTCAAACTTTATCACACTTCTAAACTTATCAAACATTGTATCTCCCTTATGACTTATGACAAATACATTTTGGTCAGCAAAAGTGTGCAATATTTTTAAGAAATCATCAGTACCAGTAGTATCTAAACTACTATCAAAGATTTCATCTAGTATTAGTAAATTAGTGTTGGTTGAGTTTTTCATCTTTGCAACAGCTCTCCAAGTAAAGAGAAGTGCAAGGTCAATCCTCATTTTTTCACCTTCACTAAAAGACGAATAACTAAACTCATCTCTGTGTCTGGACTTAATAGTTTCATTAAAATTATTGTCCAGTGTAAAGTTAACATAAAAATCCATACTTGTCAAGTACCCATTGATTAATTTATTCATAATCGGTAAATACTTGTTGATTATCTTTGTTTTGATACCAGTGTCCATTAATAGATTTCTTGCAACATCTACATAAAATTTATCTTCTCTTAACTTAGTAATCTGTTCTTCTTGTAGTTTACATCTTTCTGATAGTCTTGCAAGTTTAACTTTATCCTCTTCAGATACCTCACCTTTTTTCATAGCTTGTATCTGTATATTTGTTTGTCTAATTAATCTTTCCATATGTGTTATAGAAGTACATATCTTTGCAACCTCAACTTCTTTTTCTCTAATTTGTTTTGATAACATCTCTATACCTTTAAGAAGTTGTTCTTTATCATCTAGTTCTATTTTAAGTTTGTCTATACCATTATTAAGTTCTTGTATTCTTTTTGACTTCTCTTCTATCTTTTGATTCTTCAATTCTAGTTCTATATCTTGAGTACAAACTGGACAAGTTTCATTATTCTCAAAAAAGTCTTTTTGTCTTTTATTCTCATCTATTCTATTAGATAATTTAGCTTCCATTTTATGATATTCACGAATATTACTTTTAACACTTTCTTTTTGTGATACCTCTGGTTGTAAATTTTTTATTTCTACATTTATTTTTTCTGCTTTCTCTTGTTCTGATAACACAACTCTTTCACTATCAAATACTAAATGTTCCTTTTCTTCTATTATTCGTTCTTTGTTTTTTCTTATGTCTTCAATATATTTGTTTTGTAAATCTATCTTTTCTTTTGATAGTCTGAATTCATATTCTATTGATTTTAATTCTTCAGAAACTTCTTTTACTTTATGTTTCAATAAAAAGTTCATCAAAGAAAATATCTTAATATCTAATATATCTTCTACTACTTCTCTTCTATCTTTACTTCTTAATTGCATAAAAGGAATAAATGTTGAAGAGCCTAGTATTACGACTTGAGTAAATGAACGATAATTTAATTTAAGGATTTGTTGTTCTAATATCTTTTGAGTATCTAATGCATTTGCATCTTGATTCATCATACGACCATTACAATATATTTCAAATATATTTGGTTTCATACCACGAATAATTTTAAAATTATTTTTCTGTATTACAAATTCTATCTCAACAATAGTTCCCCCTAAGTTAATAGAGTTAACAAGTTGTGATTTACTTATAGTTCTAAATGGTTTATTGAACAATACAAAACATAGTGCATCAAGAACTGTTGATTTACCAGAACCATTTTCTCCGACTATGAGTGTTGTAGGACTTCTATCTAGTTGAACTTCTAAGAAATAATTACCAGTAGATAGAAAATTCTTCCATCTAACTTTCTTGAATATTATCAATCTTTATTTCACTTTCCGTTTCAATAACAACTCTTGCACCACAAGGTAGAATTGGTTTATCATTACCACCATAATACATTTTAGAAGGCCCTAGTATTTCTACACTGTGACAGTATGTATTTTTCTTACCTTCTTTGATTGTAATAACTGGTTCGTTAGTTCCGTGTTTTTTATTTGCACGAATCTTATGTTGATTTACATGAATATATTTTTTAGTCATATATGTAATCCATTGCAATTATTATTCTATCTTCTTCTTCTAAAACTTCTTTAGGTAAATCTGGAGCTCTGTGTGGAATACTCGCATCAAAAACTACAAGTGAATTTTGCACACCCTCTTTCATATCTCCAATACCTATATAAGTTCCATACTTTGGATATTTATTCTGTGCATAGTATATAATACTTAAATCTGGACTACCATTAAAATCTGGTTTCTGATGTGTGTGATACATATTAATCGTTTCTTTAGATTGTTTCATACCCCAACACATTGTAAAAGCACCAAATCCTATCTTGTTTAAGATAAACATATCATATATTGATTTGAAAAAATTATCCCAATGTTTATGTATTTTAACATATTTTCTGTGTATGTCAACCTTTGTTTGATATAAAGGTTTAATTTTATTTGGAGTAGGGTGATGTTTTAACTCATACTGTATGTCTTTTACTATAAGTAATCTATCTTCCTCTGATAAAATGTCATTTTTTGTTATTATCATTCATCGTCTTTACAAATGCCCATAATCAAACCTAAAAACATTTTACCTGGCGGTGCAATGATTCTAATACCAGAGTTAGGAGGCATTACTATAAAACTTCCCTCTTTGAGTGGTAATTTAAATATACCTTTTTCACCAGTTTGTATATCTAAATCAATACAGTCTGGTGTACAACAAGGTACATATAACATTCTATAATGTGATGGAACATCTGTTGCTTTATTGAAATCAGCTTGAACTACATAATATTTACCAAATCCAATATCTTCTAATAGTTTCATTAGTTTGTCAAATAGTGGTTGCATCCAATCGTGTTCAGTTACATCTGCAAACCTTATATCTTCTGTAAAAACATCTTTTGCAACATCAAGGAAATTCTCGTGAAAGGATAACGCTTGACTATGCAAAAGAGTTTTATCATTCTTATTACGATTTTCACCTATCCAAATAGAACCCTCTGGATGTATATCTTTTATTTCACTAAATTTTATCAATTATTTTTTTACCAATACCTTTGGATTAAAAATATTTAGATTCTTACCATCTTCTGCATATTTTTTTCTTTCTTCAGATGGTAAAGGTATTAAACCTTTAGATATTAAATATCCACTATCACCTATTGCTTTAACAGATGTAAATTCTTTCACATATTCTTTAATGCCTGGAATTACAGCTGCGTGTGCATTTTTAACATAAAACCACAATGACCTAGAAATAGGATATGTACCATTACTAATTAATTGAAACTCTGGACTAACACCATTCATCGTTGCTGCTTTTACAGCATCTCTGTTTTGGTCTAAAAACGAATAACCGAATACACCCAATGCATCTGGATTTGTTTTTAATTTTTCTATAATTAAATTATCGTTTTCACCAGCTTCAACATATACACCATCTTCTCTTATACTTCTACATTGTGATTTGTATAGTTTTTTATTTTTTTCTTTAAGTTTTTTTCTCTCTGGAAAAGTTTTACAACCTTTTTCAATACCAAGTTCGTTAAGTGCATCTCTAGTACCAGATGTTGGTGGTGGGCCGTAAACAACAATAGGTAAGTCTGGATATGTTGGATTTATCTCATTCCATTTTTTATATGGATTAGGTTTGACAGTTTTACCAGTTACATCTGCTGGTACATCTTTTGCAAGTGCAAGATATAAATCTCTTAATGTCAAATTAAATTCAGCACCATCTTTTGAGTTTGCAATCGCAATACCATCAAATCCTACTTTAATTTCAGTAAAATCTTTAACACCATTTTTATGACAAAGTTTTACCTCTTTAGATTTAATTCTTCTTGATGCATTTGTTATGTCTGGGTGTTGTGTGCCTAGTCCAGAACAAAATAATTTTAATCCACCACCAGAACCAGTTGACTCAACTACTGGAGTTTTAAATCCACTAATTTTACCGAATCGTTCTGCAACAACCGTTGCAAATGGATAGACAGTAGAACTACCTACTATTTTAATTTGGTCTCTTGCAAACAAATTTGTTGCAAAAAATAATGTTAATACAAAAATTAAGTTTCTCATTTTTCTCTCCTATATTTCCATATTACTAGCCTCAACATACAATCCTTTTAACATTGTCTTGAGTCTATTTTTATCTAAGTTATTCACATCTAATTCATCAACATATGAATCTAATAAAGTAACTGTGTCTTGTGCATTTTCAATTATTTCATTTTTCACATTCTCTGCTTTCAAATCAGAAAAGTCTTCTATAATTTTAACATCGTGTGCTTTAGACTCTGTTAAAACTTTGTCTACAAACTTGTCAAACATATATAAGTCTTTTTTATTAACAACTATTAGTTTGACATATTTGTCTTTTAAATCTTTTATCTGATTGAAATTGTAGTCTTGACCATTAGAATCATCATAATAAACTTTTTTGAATATTGTATGTGGATTGATTATTCTTTCTAATTCTCTTGTTTCTGTATCAAATATATGAAAACCTTTTGGACATTTATCATCATTCCAATATATTTGATAAGGTGTTCCTAAATAAAATATATGTCCGTCATCTGACTTTTTGTGAAAGTGTCCAGACATTACCATATCAAATCTATTAAACTCTGATTTGTCCATACCAGTTTCACTTGGAAAACCGTGATGCATTTCAAACCCTTTTATTTCAAGGTGGCCCATTGCAACTGTAGCCTTTGTCTTTTGCATCTTCTCAAGTGTACTGTTGTAATTTGTTGAATTTATCCAAGGTAGAAAAAATATAGGTATATCAAACTCAACAGTTTCTGCTTCTCTATATATCTTTATGTTCTCATAACGACTACCAATCAACTCATCAAGTGAATTTACTTCATTAGTGTTCTTAAAGTATGTATCGTGATTACCCACTATCATATGCACATTTATGTCATTTGTCACAAAAGTTTCACAAAACTGTTCTCTGAAGTCTTTTGCAGTTTTATATGACACAAACTTTCTTCTATCCATTACATCACCTAAATGAATACAAGTGTTTATATTATGTTCTTTGAGATAAGGAAAGAATATATCCTCATAGAATTTATAAAAATATGTGTTGAAGTGGTCGTGGTCATTTCTTGCACCGAAATGAGTGTCCGTAACTAAAGCTATCTTCATTATTTAACTAATTACACCTTGTGCTTTTAAATATGATATGTTCTTTAATTGTTGTTCTTTTATGAGTTCTTTTGATTGTCCCTCATATGCAACACCTACATTATGTTTTATCATATATTCAACTATACCCATTGTTCTATCTTCTTGACCATCATATATATCAAAGTCTCCAAGTGTTCTTCCAAACTTACCAGTTTTGTCTTTGGTTGTTTTGAGAACTTGTGTAGAACCAACTGGTAAAAAACCCTCAACGACACCTTTTGCATATAGTCCAGCTTTCTTTTCTTCTGGGTCTCTTGTTCTAGATTCTGGTGTATCAATACCTTTGAGTCTTATTCTTTCCTTATGAATCCAAGTATCAAAACCTAAATCTATATTAACATCAACAGTATCACCATCAACGACTCTTACTATTTCACATCTATACTCGTACATTATTATTTCTTCTTTAAGTGTTCATAAAGTTCTTCAACAAGGTCACTTTTCGTAAACCTTCTATCTAACTCAATACCATATTTACGACCTAGTTTTTCTAGTTCTTTTTTAGTCATCATGGTTAAACCAGCTTTACTTGGTTTTTTAGGTTTTGGTTTAAATAAATTTGTTATAAAACTAAACATTTTATCTCCTTTAACTTCTTATTTATTTAAGAATCTTACTAAATCATCATATCCACCTATCCAGTTATCATCTAACCAAATCTGTGGAACTGTTTTAAATCCTTGTTCTACTATATAACTTTTTGCATCATCATCTTCATCAATATAAATTTTTTCAAAAGGTAAATCTTTTGTTTTCAATAAGTTTTCTGCTTTATCACAATATAAACATATTCTTGTACCATAAACTTTATACATTATTTTTCCTCATAAAAGTTTTCCAAACTCTTCTTAGTTTCTTTTTTCTTAGAACTGTTTGCTTTGTAAACTTCTTGACCGTCTTGTGGTAACATATTCTTTTGTAAATAATCCATATATTGATTACCGTAATTTGTATCGTCTAAAGGGTTTTGGTCAAAAGTAGCCATCATACTTTTTTCTATTATTTTATGTTTAGTGTGTGTTTGTTTTTTTTCTTTTTGTATTCTACGAATAAATGCATAATATATTATTTGTGTAAAATATGAAAATGGATTCTTTGATTTTTCTGGGTCAAAATTATTTACATATTGTAGACAGTTTTCTATACCATCACCTATCATTTCTTCTTTATATGAATAATTGATAAAGTTAGGTCTAAATGATAAATGTTGTGCAATCTTTAAGAAACACTCACCAATATAATCTGTTACTGGTGGTCTATCTTCCCCTAAAGACTCTGCATCTTTTACCTTTTCTTTCCACTCTGTAATTGCTTCTAAAAATTGTTTATTATTAACATAATGTTGTTTCTTTGCAGCCAATATTATTTCCTTGTATTCATTACTTTACCATATTTTATTTTATTGTCAACCACATAAAAAAATAAATTAGCTATTGACAAAATATTTTTGGGTGTTATACTTGTTCTTGTATTGATTGAAATTAATGTTTTGTATCATCATAATCATAAGGTACATTTTGATATTCATCAATTAATTCTTCCATATCTGATTCTTCTAGTGTAGTTTTTTGTTCTTTAACTTCAATACTGTCATCACTTACCTTTAATTCATCACCATCTTTATTTTTATATCGTTCAGCATCATTATATCTTTTTAATATATATTCGTAATATTTACATAGTCCAATATTCACTTCATAGTGTAGAACGACTTGATTCTTCTCTATTGCAAATACTTTATCTGTGGTAAATGTGGCCCACTTACGAAGTGCAAGGTTTTCTTCATATTTACCATCTTTTCCCATAGTATTTACCGTACACATCTTCATAGGATATCCTACTTTAAAATATCCATTTTCAGTATTGTGTAACTTACAAATGATTTCATCACCATTTGATAGTTTCATTATTCGGTAACTACTCATTCCACAACCTTAACTTTTTATCCTTTGGTTTCCACTCAACTGGGGGGTCATCTAAGTTAGTTCTATTCAAATTTACATTTGACCAGAAGTGTTCAAAAACTTCTTCTTTTGTTTCTATAATGTTAAATTCAAATTCTTCATACATCTTATCTATTCTTTTTTTTATCTTTTCTTTATTATACTCAATCTTTCTTTTATAGTCATACATTTCTTTTAAATTTAAATAATCCTTTTCGTCTATCATAATTTTATCCTATGTATTGTATAATCAAATTGTTCTTCGTTGTATATATTTATTCGTTCCATAAAATGACGAAGTGTAAAATTCTGTCTGTTTTTATATGAAAAGTCATCTGCAATGTCAAATAATTT
>TARA_B100001778_G_scaffold55589_1_pt1 | contig 10507 bp, 1 predicted proteins | sample TARA_B100001778 | Tara Oceans TARA_B100001778 (sample SAMEA2623826) | marine metagenome | biome: marine biome (ENVO:00000447); feature: deep chlorophyll maximum layer (ENVO:xxxxxxxx); material: "saline water (ENVO:00002010), including plankton (ENVO:xxxxxxxx)" | depth 40 m
GAAATTGAAGGCGACCAATTTGTTACAGGTAATGTGATTCATGACCATCCTATGGAAGTGAGAATCAATTGGGTCATGCAATCTGCAGATGGCACATTTAGTGGAGACAATATTGCTACTGATATGGAAGGGGCCTGGACATTTGATATCGAAGTTGAAGATAGAAGTCAAAATATCTCGATTATATTCAGAGCACATAATTTACCAGAAGATACCTGGTCTGAGAACATTACAATAATTATTCTGGCTGATGCCATAAATGGCTGTACAGATTCTACTGCAAATAATTTCAATTCAAATGCAACAAATGATGATGGTAGTTGTGATTACGACCTTGATGACGATGGAGTATTGGATTCTGATGAAGTTGCTGGCTGTACTGACGATTCTGCAAACAATTACAATTCAGAAGCTACAGATGATGATGGCAGTTGTGAGTATGACCAAAACACCAACAATACTGGCGAAAACACTGCCCCAAGTTGTGATGTTGGTGATGATTTAACCACTGATGTAAACGAAATGGCATATCTGGATGCGAGTAATTCAGAAGATGCAGACGGAGATACACTTCAGAATCCATCTTGGCAAATAATCGACAGTCCCGATAATTCCACTGCCCAAATCGTAAATCCCTCAAGTATAGTATCTGAATTCACTCCAGATCAAATTGGAAATTACACTATCGAATTTTATGTTGATGATGGTGAATATTTCTGTAAAGCAACACTTGTAGTAACGGCAGTAATTACTATTCCAGAAATCACTCCTTACACAGTTTCCCAGTCTCTCACTAATGGTACTGAGATGACCGATATTACTTTCACGAGCATTGGAGGGCACATTGTTTCAATGGAAATACATCCTGAATTGCCTGAAGGTTTGTTATTCGATAACCAATCTGGACGTATCAGCGGAACCCCGTCCGAAGTAATGACTGAGACAATATTTACAGTATATGCTAACAATTCTGCAGGTTCTGGAACTGCAAGCATTACTTTGACTGTGATTGAATTAGGATATGATGCTACAGATTTGGCTCAGTTTTGGCTTGATTTCTTCCAATGTCAATCGAATGAAGATAGGCCCTTTGTTGATGATTTGACTACTGCAAATACTGAAAATCATCAGTGTGAAGTTTCAATTACGCTAAATGAGACTCACTTAATTATCTCTACAAACGGATTGCCGAATCATGATTTTGAATCAACATTAGCATGTTCAGGAGGCGGTGATTGTTCACGTGCTCAGTCCTACACGTGGTCGATACCAAGGAGTCCGGTGAACGACACAAACGGGGGCCATGATAGTACCAATTGTCCTGAGGCTAATGGAAATCAAGAATGTGCTCCAGATCGTGGTTCAGTAGCAGTTGCAATTAATGGCGTACCAATATTCGGTCCTGAAGATGGTCCGGGTGGAGATGCTGTTGCTGCAGAGCATGGTGCATACAATGAGGATAGGCAGCCGATTGAATTAGGGATTTGCCATGGTCATGCTGCTCAAGGGGGGACATATCACTACCATGCTGATGGTAATTGCATGCATTGGCATCCAGCAGAAGGCGAGTCTATAGAAAATGATTACGACGAGTCAACCATTCAAGCAGTCGCTCAAAATACCTATGATGGCAATCATTCGATGGTAATTGGAGTTGCATTTGATGGCTATCCGATTTACGGATTCTGGGGATATGATAGCCAGATGAATATTGTTGAGATGAAAAGTTCATACGAATTGAAGGACGGAGAAACAGGTTACAATGGAATTGATGATTACAAGTATACTGAAGGTCTTGGACACCTAGATCAATGCAACGGACATTTCGGACCTACTCCTGATTTCCCGCAGGGGATTTATCACTACCATACCACTATGCAAAATGGTGATGGAGATATGGGATTCCCTTACTTCCTAATCTGCTACCACGGTGAAGCCGATATGTCTAGTGATGCAGGTGCTGGCCAAGGTGGTGGCGGCGGTGGCGGTGGAGATTGCGACGGTTACGGCGAGACATGGGGGCCAGGAATAGGTCCACCTCCGCCAGGTTGTGGTGGTCAAGGTGCACAATCAGAAATAATTCAAATTTCCACCTCGAGTTTCGACCCTATGGCCTTGATAATTATCGGGCTTTGCTTGGCAACAGCTTGGTCGCTTCGGCGAAATTGAAATCACCCGTAGGGTGACTCCCTAAGGACACAATGTATGCAAAACGGTTTAACCCCCCCGAGTAGACGGATATTTGGTGCGCATGCTAAATTCTCGAGTTGTTCCTGTCCTCGTACTGCTATTGTTGCTATCCTCTGGCCTTCCTGTTGTAGAGTTTGAAACTCTGGAAGAAGAAGTCGATGTAAAGCAAACTCCGGCGAACCTAGAGACATATAATCTGTTTTTGGATGAGGAAGGAGATTCAGGAGGAGACGGCTCGATTACAACCATGGAACCAGACGGCTCTCACAAAGAAGCAAGTATCCTTTCTGGTGTTGATTTCAGATCTGATGATTTGATTAGCGATTTGACGGTTTACGGACAAGGTAGCGCTACTGAAATTCATCTCTACATTTATTTGCAATTCAAGGGTCAAGAACAGTCTACTGCTGACCTAACTTTCACGTTAAATGCAGTCGGTGGCCCTACCTACACAGAGACCATGACCTTGGATGATCCATGTAATAGCGGATTTTTCAACAGCGATTGCTCTTGGACTTTGAATGAAGTTTTCTTTGATGTTCCTGAAGAGGGATTTACAATCGAAAAGGGTGCACAACTTCGTCTGCAAATAGATGGTTCAGCTTCATGTGAAGGCCAAGGAGGAGTTGGACAGTCTGGAGAATGTGAAGTTCTTGTTGCCTATGGTGATGTAGAGCAAACCAATGGATTCTCAAGACTCTCACTGAAGGCAAATGCATTATCTGATTCAAGTGTCAAGGTTCATGCTCCTGGTGGAATTTGGTCTGACGCAGAACAACTTGATTGGTCACCAAATCATCGACCAGATTTCAGAACAATTCAGTTTTCTGTTGACGTAAGGGACGCATTTGGAAGGGACGATATTAACTCAGTGAATCTTGTACTTTCAACTCCTTCAGGAACAAATTCGGTATTTGACAAAGAATTCGAAGATGACGACTTGAGATTAGACAACAATGGATTAGTCGGCAATTACACTTGGACATATGATGCAGGAATTGCAGCGGGACACTACAATTTGTCTCTCGAGATTACAGATGTTCAAGGTCACGTGGTAGTTTATCGTCACGTTGGAATCGATTTCATGGAATATGGAATGTACCTCTCGCTTCCAGTTGACCAGACCGATAGTGTTCTAATTGCGCCAGGCCAAATTAGCAGCGTGGAGTTCATGGTAGAACATACAGGTTCTGCAGGAATCCAGATGGATGTAGAGTTTGAATTATTCACATCTCTGCCTTCGTCATGGTCAGACCCAATCTGGGACCAACCCGCAGGCTACTCATTAGCAGGTGGTGGCTCATTCAAGATTGCTACTTTGTCGATAGAAACGCCTGATGGTGATTTGTCTACTGCTCCTGACCGAATTGAGATTTGGGCTAGAGGATTTGTTGAAAATGAAGACAACGTCAGAGAAGAGGTTGTAATCGAGAAGATTGTGTTAGATGTAGAGGAAGTTGGTGTATTCGCACCGCCAAGGCTGAATGTGTTCGAAGATGAAGAACATCAAATACAGATTGCTGATTCTAATCGACCTGAGGCGTTTGATGATTCACTTTCACACTATATCGATTCAGATATGGCGCAATCCGGAGAACCATTCTACATCGATCTATTCAATGCTGGTTTTGATACAGATACTTACAGGCTGAAGGTTGATGAAACACCTAGTTCAAGTTGGTCTTATTCTTTCATAGACAATGATACTGGAAATGAGTTGACAACTGAAGGACCTTACGCATTAACTCCTGATATCGGTTCACATGAAACAATATCTTTGATGATGAAGATTTATCCTCCAACCAATCGTGAAGATGTCGATATTGGATTGTTTACAATCGTTTGTTACAGTGCTGGAGATGACCAACTAAGTTCTGCTGTCTCATTTACTGTTCACAGAACCTTTGGTATTCTAGCTGAAGTCATCTCGGATTCAGATGGTCAAGAAATTGGAAGCGTCGGTCCTGTTGACCCAGGTTCTACAGTCAGTTTCGATATCAGAATCACCGACAGTACAGATGAGGTCGGCGAAAACACTTGGAGAATCATCTCTCCTGGTAATCTAGACAAGAACACTGATGAGGATACTGGAGATCCTTCTTACGGAACGTGGGATTATTCGATTACAGATGATAGTGGACAGGATGTTGTTGCTATTCAATTGACATCAGGAAATTCTGGTGACATCGAGGTCGAAATCGATATGCGTGATCTTGTTTTAGCCGGTAATCACACCTTGTATCTAAGGGTCACAGAAGAAGTCTCAGAAGGTGATGCGAGGTACTTTGATTTGCCGTTAGAGATTCAAGTTAAAGAAGAGGTCCTACCCGGTAGAATCTTTGTTGAGAGAATAACTGAATTAACACCATTTTTGCCTAACGCAGAGCAGAGTTACGAGTTCAGTGTTGAAAACTCAAACAATGTTGTTCTGGATGTGATTATTTCTGCACAGAACTTGCCTTCAGGGTGGTCTGCAGGATTTACCACCAGTGGTTCCACTCAGGAAGGAAACACAATACTTCTAGAAATTGGCCCATTCTCTAAGAGTGAGTTCACAATGATTCTAACCGCTTCCGGCGATGTTGTTGCAGGCAAGAATGCGGTAGTTGTGTTGTCGGTTGAACCGGTGGACAGTGAGATTAGTACTGCCCAACTCAAGCAAACTCCTCAGTTCCAATTCACTACTTCTTGTGAAGGAGTAGACTGTATCGTAAACGCAGCACTGGACTTTGAAAACCCACAAACCATTGGTCTTTATGTCGGTATACTTTTGATTGTATTTTTGGCAGTTTATCGAAGAGGTCAAACATCGGCTAGAGAAATTGCAATTGTCGAAGAAGAAGATATGCAGTTCGAATCTATGTCTGAAGAATTCGACGATATCCCAGATGTCGTAATGAGCGATGAAGATCTTGATGACGACCTTGAATTGCTAGAGGATTTGGACGATCTTTGATCAGTTATTTTGGCATATTTCTCCCCGTAGGGGAGAGTTTTCAATCGAATATTGTATGAACATTGTTCCATTTCCCTTAAGAGCCTTTGAGTAAACCGTGTCTCTGGTGTTAGCCGTGCGTATGTCCTCCATCCAATTGTCAGCGCGACCAAAACTGCTCAGAGAGATCGATAATCAGAAGGTCAAGTCCATGGGACTCGCACTGCTAATGTTGTTCTCAACAATAGCCTCTATCGAGTTTGTTTCATTCACTGCTCTAGCCTCTACTGACCAAGATGGAGACGGTCTAACATATGGGCTTGAGTACCTCATTAATACCCAACCAAATGATTGGGATTCTGACAATGACCAACTTCCAGATGGATGGGAGTGGCAGTATGGATTAGACCCGCTTTCTGCATCAAATGATGATGGTGCAATCGGTGATCCTGATGGCGATGGATTCTCTAATTTACAAGAATATAATTACGGTCAGCCTTCAAATTGGGACCTGTCTTCAACTACTTCGGTGTTGGATAATGGTGTTTGGTGGAATGGAACAGTTCCAGTCAACAATTGGGATGAAGAAAATGCAATGCAATACAACCAGTTAGCTTGTGGTGATTCAGGTTCTGATGGAACTGGAAGTGTCATCCTTTGTGATGAAGACCCTGTAGGTAACATCTGTACCGATGGATTTGACAATGATAAGGATGGAATGGTAGACTCCAATGACAACGATTTCGATGGAGACGCTGATTGTTCATCCAATGACGATGACGGCGATGGTGTGGCTGATGAAGACCCTAATGGATGGGATACAGATGGTGATGGAATGCCAGACGGCTGGGAAGCATCCAATGGACTCAATGCAACATCTGCTTCAAATGCAGATGGTGCTAACGGCGACCCTGATGGTGACGGTCTAATCAACATCTACGAATACATCAACCCATCTTGGACCACAACTTGTGGAGGGCAGCCTTGTTACAGGCCAGGACCTGACGGTTCTTTCACAGAAACAACAACTCCATGTTCACCTCACTTGGGTATAGGACCTGGTGGATGTGCAACATTAACTGCAGAAACAGATGGGGTCACCTCAACTAATCCTCTTGATTCCGATACTGATAATGATGGATTGAACGATTCACATGAAGCACTGACATTACTTACAGACCCTACAAACGTAGATACTGATGGTGATGGAATCAACGATGGCATTGAGATTAACGGGCAATACGGTTTCCCTGCTCAGCCAAGCGACCCTCGTAACAACAACACGGACGGGGATGCGTTCGATGACGGTGATGAGGATACAAATGGAAATGGTTTCGTAGACGCTAATGAAACGGACCCTACTCGCCGAGAAGACTCTGGAGATTTCGATAACGATGGACTAGAAAATTGGCAAGAGAACCTTTCTTGCACACTGTGGGATGTTGCAGATACCGATTTCGGTGGAGTTAGCGACGGTGATGAATCAAACGTTACTCACGGAACAGATCCTTGTGATTCTTTGATAAATTTCATTGCTAACGTTGTTTCCTATAGTTCAGGTTCAAGCCAATTAACGGTTAGTGATGGTTCAGGTTTCAGCCCTGTTGGTGGTATTGCTTACTACAATAATTCAGGCACATATACGCAATTTTCGTATGGTGCTGAGGTCAACGGTGTTTTGCAAGGAGTATTTGTCTCCCCTCCGTCGGGTGCTACTTCTGTTGAAAGTAGAAACAACTCTTGGTGCCACGACATAGTATCCGGTTCTTTCCCTAGTTATTGTGACGATGATTACTCGGATTCTGATGGCGATGGTTTGGCAGACTGGGAAGAAACATTGGGTGTATACGGATACTTCTCAAATCCAACACTTGCCGATTCCGATGGTGACGGTGTTGGTGACCTAGATGAAGTTCTAGTCGGAACAGACCCGCTGCAACCTTGTGACAATACATTGGATGATGATTCTGATGGATTAAACAACTATTTCGAGAGGACTACTGGTTGTGACAATTCATGGATTGGGATTACTAATGGAAGCCAAGACATTTGGGTAACTGATGAAAATAACAGCGATTCAGATTCAGGCGGTGTAAATGATAAGCAGGAATACTTTGATTCTACCAATCCTGAGAACGACCCTTCTGATGATATATTCCCTGACGATTTTGATGGTGACAGAATCCCTGATGCTGTAGAGAACCAAACCGGTACAGATTGGAGAAATCCGGATACCGATGGTGGAGGAATGATGGATGGAGACGAATGCCCACAACAATTCTGGTTCACGAATTGTCAAGGCTCTCTATTTGATCCTTGGGACCCATCTGATGACATAAATCAGAATGACATAATTTTCTGGGCGAACAACACTAGCGGAGTAGTTGACTTGAATCGAGTACATCGCTGGAGAATCAATACATACGATTTCTATACAGGTGCAGCATATGGTCTAGAGACCGATACTCATCCAGCTGCTGAATTGATGATTCCTTACAGTAATACTACTCATCTTGCATCTTCAAATTATGCGAATGATACAGTTGCTTGGAATCTAGCGTTCCCCAGCCCAATGATGTCAGGAATGGTGCCAATGCCTGCATACCAGTACAACATAACATTCTATTCAGATGCAACATTAACTATGACGCGTACAAATGACACTCATACATATGAAATCACAAATGGACTTTTAGATGCTATTTGGGTTGAAGAATACGAATATTGGTTTGATTGGCAAACTATTGCTGCTAATACTATTGCAGGAACTAATTCATCTTACGAGAAGAATGTTCCAGATGTCTTCACAAATATGACTCTTCCAGAATCCTTTGTGTCCAATCTAACGAATGAGGTAATCAGCAATGCTGGTGCTACCGATGCCTACTCTACGGCGGATGCAATCGCTACTTTCCTTCGTGATGGAAATGCTACCTTTGATTTCAAGCGAAATTACAACGGCAGTGGTACTGCTCCTGAAGCAGATATTACCTACGAATTGCTCAACCGTGCGCAAGAAGGAACTTGCGCTGAATTCACGACAGTGTTCGTAACGATGGCTAGAATCGCAGGTCTTCCGGCAAGATATGTCACCGGTTACACCGGTGGTTCTTGGACTGGTAATGGATATGCTGTATACGGAGCAAATCTAGCCCAATGGGGAGAAGTTCGATTAGAACTCAGCCCTGGTAGTGGAGGAGACGACTTGGGATGGATCCCATTCGACCCATGCCCTGAACCTGAAGAAATTGAGGTGGTTAACCTAACATGGTCTCCTACAACATATGACAGAGATGGTTCAATTGAGGTCACTGCCTCAGGTACATTGCAATATGTAGACAATGGGACTGCAATCCCAGACATAGTTGTCCGTGGATATGTTGTTGGCGTTCAAGATACAGGTAATGTCCCAGGTTCAGCAGGTTCTCCAGTCAATATGTTTGGAGTATTTACTACAGATTCAAATGGAAATTTCACGATGAATGGTACAATGGATGAACCGGTTGCTCCGGGTTATGCTAGTATAGTAATTGAGACAATGCAGAATGGCTATGTTTCCAATGACGGATTGGACATGGGCGTGTTCATCAATATGACAGATGATTCTGATTTAATACACAGTGAGCCTGGAGTGATTGACCAACCAGTTCTGGGAGCAGGTGCTACAACGGTTCTATCCGGACAATTATTGTTTGAGAATAACGAGACCGATGGTGCTGAAACCCTCGGTAATATCGAGGTGTGGTTAGAGTTTACTTCTTCAGTCGATGGATTGACTAATCTAAGCGGGGCTGTAGGCCCTGGAGGAGTTTGGGCGATTAACGTCACATTAGATGAGTTGGAAACCAAGGCCAATATTTCTGCTACTCTCGGATTCAGCGGATGGCAGGATACATCTCAGAGCGTTGGGGGCCCACAATTCCACTTGCGACCAACAACTCATGCAATCACAATGGACATTAGAAATGCTCCAAACCTGACGGCAGTCATCGAGGGACCTGGTACAAACAATTCGATTTTGCAAATTAACGATGTTGTTTACATCAACGGTACAGCTCAATCATTCGGAGCAAGCCCAGTTGCCCTTGCAGGAAACCTTTCATTCGGTATGCGAGAGTTGAATGGCGGTGGAACATTCGTTGAATTGTTCAATCGTTCTGTGAATGGTTCATTCTCAATAATTCACACTCTTGATGTCAATAATACAACTGTGAAAGCAGGAGATATCGAATTAGAATTAATCTTCTATCCAGATGATTTAGAGGCAACAGATTCCTTGAATACTTCAGGAACTCCATGGTGGTTACAAGGAATTTTATTCTTCGAATTACAGGCTACTCCTCAACTTCGTGGTGAAGATGTGGGACTTATCATACAGGTGTCTGACCACTTAGGTGGACAATTTGAACTCAATTTGAATGGAACATTCACTTTCGATTTCGATGGATCTACAGTTAATACAACCAGTAATCCAGATTCAAGTACAATGTCACCAACCTTCTCGACTAATGCTAATTTAGTCGCAGGCGACTATGTTTTCAATATGTCATTTGGTGGAAATGAGTTCTTCCTAGCGTCTACGAATACATCATCACTGAGAATAATGGGTACAGTTGACATTACAGTATCTGTTATCGATGATTGGACATACTTAGGTAACACGACATGGCTCGTTGGTGACATCACAGATTCCGTGCATGGGACGGCTGTATTAGGTAACGAAACTATTGTTATCGCATCCTTGATTACCGGGGATGGAGGTTTAATCGACATCGCTAATGGTTTACTGAACAATACAACAGGTACATACAATCTTTCAATTACGGCTCCGATGAATGTTCCTTCTGGAGTATACGACGTAGAAGTTACTACAGATTTCGATTCTCTTGCCGCACCTGGAGGTGCTTACTACCAGTGGATCGATAATACGGTTCCTCCAGCTTTACCTCAAATCCCTTCCACTACATGGGGAATTGAATCAGATGTTGTTCTCCAAAGACCTCCAGGTTCTGATGTAATTGCAGAAATGAATACTTCGATTGAACTTACGGTTAAAGTTGCAGATATTGCCGATTATTCCAATGTAACAGGCTCTACAGTGAACTTCATCATGGATTACGGTGGAGCAAATATCTCCATTGGAAATGCCGTGAGTGGATCAGATGGAAACGCCACTCTAACATGGACTGTTGCTGGAGTAGACCCTGGACAATATGTTCTGCGAATGGATGTACAAGATGATGTTACATCTCCAAAGGTTGCATCGGCTACACGCCATTATGGTAACTTCACTGACATCAACATTACAGTTCAAGTCCAATCTAATATCAGAGTCGATTCAATACCTTCAACGGTTACCGCTGGAGTTAATTTCCAAGTGGT
>TARA_B100001778_G_scaffold45235_1_pt1 | contig 10477 bp, 13 predicted proteins | sample TARA_B100001778 | Tara Oceans TARA_B100001778 (sample SAMEA2623826) | marine metagenome | biome: marine biome (ENVO:00000447); feature: deep chlorophyll maximum layer (ENVO:xxxxxxxx); material: "saline water (ENVO:00002010), including plankton (ENVO:xxxxxxxx)" | depth 40 m
ATACTTAATGATCAATTAAAGAGAATGCGTGGTATGAACAAGTTTTATCATTTACAATTTTTAAACGATGTTCGCTTCTTCTTTTTTTTAACTTCTATTTTCTTAATATTTGTTCAATATAATATAAATATTTCGTATCTTCTTCCCTTAATAGCATTATTTGGCAGCGTCATGTTGGCTTTTCATGCGTATTATTTAATTTTTTCACGACATTATTCAGAATTTTTGGAAAAAAGAATTAATTCCATATACAAGAAAGAGTTATTCATAACTCATAAGCTTGAAAATAGATATTTTTTTCCAATTAACGACAAGAAAATCGTCGTAGCCAAACTTGGTAGAGATTTTTCATGGTTTAGTTTTGTTACATTATTTATTACATTTTATGGAATTATTGTTTATTCATATGGAATGTATCTTGTATATAATGAATTACTGAATTTACTCTATGTTTATATAGTGGCTGGGATTACCTTTGCAACTTTATGTATAGGTTATTGGTGGTTTGTAAAAAATATTGGTGAAAAGAGACTGCAAGAAATATATGGAAAATAAATATACAAATTTCGCTGGAGACAATTTAGACAATTTTCTTGGACATGAGATGATTGAAATTAAAGAAGATTATGTTGAATCAAAATTAGTCGTAACAAAAGATCATAAGCAACCAATGGGATTAGTTCACGGTGGGATTTATTCAACATTGGCTGAAACTATATGCTCATATGGAGCAAATTTTAGTGGAGAAGGTGTGTTTGTAGGGGTTAATAATAATACTGATTTTTTATCGAGTGTTACTGATGGGGAGATAATTTGCAAAGCTGAGCCAATTAAAAAAGGTAAATCTTTTCAGCTTTGGGAATGCAACATTTCCCACAATGATAAATTAGTAGCTGTTTCAAAAGTTAGGCTTAGTCGCATACAATGAAATTAAAGATATTGATATTTTTAATTTTATTTATATCATGTTCAAACAATTATGAATATAACCCTGATTGCTGGAAGACCGCAAGAGAAACTTGTAATGAAGAAAATAGAATTAACTCCGGAAATATGAGGAATGGTAATATTGGTGGGACTGGAAATTAGATGAAAAAGTATATATTAGTTTTGTTAATATTCATATCATGTGGTGGATCCGATTCACCTATTGAAACTACAGATACAACTATTTTAGAAACAACAACAACGTTAGGAGAAATAATGGAAAAAACATACACAGAACAACATCAAATGACAATCGATGATAGTAAAAATTATACTGCAGTAATTAAAACATCATTAGGCGATATGACAGTCGAATTCTTCACTAAAGATGCACCTATAACAGTTAATAATTTTATTACATTAGCTAAAGATGGTTACTACGATGGTGTAATTTTTCACAGAGTTATTTCAGAATTCATGATTCAAGGAGGAGATCCTTCTGGTACAGGTCATGGAGATTACGGTAAATATCCAGGTTATGAATTTGAAGACGAACTAAATAATCAAATACCATACTCAAAAGGTATCTTAGCTATGGCCAATAGAGGTCCAAATACAAACGGTAGTCAATTTTTTATTATGCATGTTGATTACCCACTTCCTTATAATTACACAATTTTTGGAAAAGTAATTGAGGGTATCGATATTATTGATGTTATTGCAAGTGTTGAAACAGGAGCTGGAGACAAACCTGTTGAAGATGTTGTTATAGTAACTGTTGAAATTTCTGAGAGTTAAGTAATTTTATTGTCTTTTTAGACAATAAACCACCAGCAGTACCTGCAGTATTTTTTGTTAGATACTTATATTTAAATATATCTTTTGTTAAGTTTTTGACGTAAGACTCACTGTATCCAAGTTTATGTGACAAATATAAGGAATAATTAGTTGAATAATTATAGGTATTAAAAACATAATAATAAGCATAAGCAGCAAGTTTTAATTCTTTGTCTTTGAATTTTCTTAATTTTAATAATTTAGAAATTTTCTTTAAATCGATAGACATATAAAATTTATTTTTAGTATTTTTATAAAAATAGTCACTATCTACATTTGCAATATTGTTTATTAATTTAAGCCCCTTTTTTTTAATTGAAAAGTAATTTACTTTTCGAATGTCTACTGTGTTAATTTCATCATATTTATTGGATGAAAATGTTACATCCTTGACTACTAACTGATATGGATTGGGAAATATATAGACTATTTTTACATTCAGGTTTTTAACTGCATTTGGCATATCTACAGTAATCTCATCATTTTTAAAAGTGATTTTGTTCTTCATACATCTATTTTATTGAAATATATCTTACTTTTATTGTTCTTGTAGATTATTTAGATTATTTGTTGTGTGAAAATTATCATATTTTGGTTATTATTATGAAATTATGACTGTACAAGTAACTTTACCTGATGGAAGTATCAAATCTTTTGATAATGCTGTTAATGGTTTTGATATAGCTAAAAGTATAGGTTCGCGTTTAGCAAAAGATGCTATATGTTTAGAAATTGATAATAATTTTTATGACATGACCACCATTTTCGAATCTGACATTTCTGTTCGAATTGTAACAAATAGTGATCCAGATGCTTTACACATACTAAGACATTCATCAGCTCATATTCTTGCTCAAGCAGTATTAAATTTATACCCTGATGCAAAATATGGAGTAGGGCCAAGTATTGATAACGGTTTTTATTATGATTTTTTATTCAAGGAACCACTAAAAGAAAGCGATCTCACTGATATTGAAAAAGAAATGATTAATATCACTAAGAATGCTCAGAATTTTACTAAATCTGAAATTACAAAAAAAGATGCCAAAAAACTTTTTAAAAATCAATCTTTTAAAATTGAGCTCATAGAATCTGCGGAGTCTGAAGAAGGTGTATTAGATGACGTTGTAACCATGTATACTAATGAAAAATTTTCAGACTTATGTAGAGGTCCTCACATTCCAAATACTAATTATTTAAAACATTTTAAATTAACTAAATTAGGCGGGGCTTATTGGAGAGGAGACGAAGAGAATCCGCAACTACAAAGAATATATGGTACGTCATGGTTTTCCAAAAAAGATTTAGATGCATACCTTATTCAGCAAGAAGAAGCTGAAAAAAGAGATCATAGAAAAATTGGTAATGAGTTAAATTTATTTACAACATCTAATGAGTTAGGATCTGGAAACTTTTTATGGAAACCTAAAGGAGCAATTCTTCGTGATCTAATTGAAACTTATAGCAAAAATGCGCATTTAAATAATGATTACGATTTAGTAAATACTCCCCACATAGGTAAGTCAATTCTATGGGAAACATCTGGTCACCTTAATCACTATAAAGAAAATATGTTTCCTCCAATTGTTCACGAGGAAAATGATGAAACTTACTATCTCAAGCCAATGAATTGCCCTTTTCACATACTCATTTACAAAAGTGATTTACATTCATATAAAGAATTGCCGTTAAGATATTTTGAATTTGGCTCTGTTTATAGATACGAAAAAACTGGTGTACTACATGGTTTATTAAGGTTACGAGGGTTTACTCAAGATGATGCTCATATTTTCTGCACTACTGAACAGATTAATAATGAAGTAAAAACATTACTTAATTTTTCTGTAAAACTTTTAAATAGTTTTGGATTAGTAGACATTGAAGCTGATTTATCTACAAAACCAAATAAATATATTGGTACTGATGATGATTGGGAAGTAGCAACAAATAGTCTTAAAAACTCACTAACAGAGTTAGATATACCATTTGCAACAGCTAATGGTGAAGGTGCTTTTTATGGTCCTAAGATTGATTTACATGCAAAAGATGCAATAGGAAGAAGGTGGCAACTAAGTACAATTCAAATAGATTTTGCTCAACCAGATAATTTTGATATTGAGTATGTAAATTCTGATAATAAAAAAGTTCGTCCAGTTATGATACACCGTGCATTACTAGGATCTATTGAGCGATTTACCGGTGTATTAATTGAGCACTATGCAGGTCATATGCCTGGCTGGCTATCTCCTGTACAAGTTGACATATTAACAATTGGTGAAGTTTCTGATTATATAAATCAAATTAAAGAAAAGTTAGTAAATTATCGTATAAATATTGACAATAGAAATGTTCGTTTGGGTGAAAAAGTACATAATTCTCAAAAAAATAAAACACCTATACAAATTATTGTTGGCGAAAGTGATAAAAATGCTTCGACTGTTGGTTTAAATATATACGGCAAAGAAAACATGAAAGATGTTGCTTTACCTGATGCAATAGATTTGATTATTCAGGAATTAAAAGAACCGGAATTTTCTATAAATGGTTGATGGCATAGACATAAATCAAGATGATGCTGAAAAGGCATTATTGCCAGATGATTTGAATTCTCTAGCAGTAGGTAGCTATATCGTTCCTAACCCTAATAAGCGAAAATATTACCCACTGTATGTTTTATCAATAGTTGCTTTTACATATTTAGCTTCTATATTCTTAACTTTTATTAATTTTAATATCTCATTAATAATCCTCACATTAGTTGCCATACTTTTATTTTTAATTAATAATAAGTTCCAAATAACTCAAGAAGAAGTGATTGAAAAAATCTTAGATTATATAGAACATCCAATTGGGTACTACTCAATAGCTTTAACTTTTTTATTTAATTTTAAAAATATACTTACACCAGTTTGGACTGTTATAGTTTATTCTCATGAATCTCCACCACAACTTAAAACGATTATTGAAATTAATGCCTATTCTGGAATAGTTTTGGGCGACCCATATACTGAATCTATTAATGCTTGAAAGAATTTTCAAACCTACATCTGAGAAGTTTGCTATACCTTTTATTAAAATTCTCACTGTATTAAAAGTCAGACCAAACACAGTTTCATATATTGGTCTATTTGTAGTTCTTTCTGGTTCATATTTTTTTTACTTAGAAAACAATTTATTAGGTATTGTTTTAATATTTCTCGGTAGTGCTATTGACGGTCTTGATGGACCTTATGCTAGATACAACAATTTAACGTCTGAAAGGGGAGCTGTCTTAGATTCATTTATTGATCGAATTGGTGAATTATTGATATGGAGTGTAATTGGTATTTCATATACAAACTCTGATATTCAATTGTTTACTATCTTTACTATATTAGTTTCTTCAAATTTAATTCCTTACTTAAGAGCAAAGTCAGAAAGTTACAATATCGTGAATAAAAAAGGAATTACCCCTAGGCCTGAAAGGGTAATATTCGCTGTGGTCTTTATGTATTTCCAATTGCCATTTATTTATATGTATATATTCGCCATTTTTACATGGCTAACTGTTTTTCAGCGATTTATATTCTTATATAGAAATTTAGATATATGAAATATTCAATAATTAAAACACTTCATGTAATAGTAAAAAGGGTACCAATTCAATACTTGTTATATTTATCATTTCCAATTGCAATTATTTATTATTTTCTAACTCCTTTTTCTAACCTGAAATTAAGCAAAAGGAAAAAATTTATAGAAAACTACTCAGTATTTAAAGTAAAACTTAATTATGTAATATATTGGCTTGAAACAATTTGGCTTACCAAAAAAGGATATGAAAGATATATCTATCCAAAAGTCAATATTATTAACGAGGAAGCTATACGAAAATTAAATAAAACTCATTCATCATATATTTTAGCGTTACCCCACACAGGAAATTGGGAGTTTGCAATTCCAATGGGTAAAGAATTAGATCTAAATCTAATAGCAGTTGCAGAACCTCTGGCCGATGAAAAAATATTAAATTGGTTTACAACACTCAGAGAACAACTTGGTTGCAAGATTATATTAGGTGGTAAAGGTCAGAATACTTTTAATGAAATAAAGTCATTATTAGATAAAAATAGTCACGTGTGTTTACTTGCTGAAAGGCATATAGCTAAAAGTGGGATTGGCGTTGAATTTTTTAATCAAATGGCTGCATTTCCTAAAGGGCCAGTTGCTCTTTCACTAGAAACTCAATTACCTATAGTTCCAACCGCTTTTATAAAATCTATTAATGGATATGAACTTCATTTTGGTAAACCATTTATTGTTCCATACTTTGAAAATCAAGCAAAAAGCATACAGCATGGTTTAAAAGTTTTAAGTAAATCTTTAGAGGAGTTGATTATGTTAGATCCTAATCAATGGCATTCTATCCAGCCAGTGTGGACCAGTGAGTATTAATATACTTCTAGTTACTCCTTACAGCATGAGTTCATTTGGTGGGGTACAAAATCAAGTAATTACTATAAAGTCATATTTGAACAATATTGATAAATTTAACTGTAAAATAGCTGCACCTAGTTCAATAGATTATGACATTGGAAAAACCATAAACATACCTTTTAACGGATCAGTTTCACCTGTTTGCTTATTTCCATCAAAAGAAGGTCTTTCTGAAGCACTAGAATGGGCAGATATCGTACATATTCATGAACCTTTTGTCCCTCTAACTTTTTGGAAATTACCTAGAAATAAAAAATATATTTTTACTCATCATGCATCTTTAAATAATTTAGTTTGCTACTTGTTGAATATTTTGTATAGATATATTAAACGTAATGGGATAAGTACATACGTAAGTGAACTATCAAAAAAAAATGCACTTACATTGAATGAATCTCCTTATCTTATTCCTAATATGTTTTCTCTAAATATGAATCTAACTTTTAAAATTAAAAATCAATTTTTGTTTATTGGAAGAGATGAAAAACGTAAGAATTTAAGATTATATAAAAACTATGTTAAAAAATATTTTGATCCAAAATATAAATATATTGCAGTAACAAATAAGGTAATTAATAACCCGCACATTAAAACATATCTAAGTCCTAATGAAAAAAATAAAAATAATATTCTTAAAGAATCTGATATTTTTCTAGCTCTTAACACCCACGGAGAAAGTTTTGGGATAACTCTAATAGAAGCTATAAATACAGGCAATATTGTAATTTCCAGTGATATCGAAGCTTTCAAATTCCTTCTTGGTGATTCTGGGATATATTTTAAAAATAATTCAGAATCTTCACTTAGTAATACAATTGAGAAAACTAAAAATAATGATTTATCAAAAATATGGAATAATCAATTTAATTATATTAAAAAATATGAAATCAATAAAAATATGGATAAGTTGATTTCATTGTATATGAGTATTTAGAGTACAATAAGAAATATGAAAATTGAATCTACAGACAAAGTTAAAAAAGGGCTTGCCGAAATGTTAAAAGGCGGTGTCATTATGGACGTTGTTAATGCCGAACAAGCAGTAATAGCAGAAAAATCTGGTGCAGTTGCAGTTATGGCTTTAGAAAGAATACCTGCTGACATTAGAGCTGATGGTGGAGTTGCTCGTATGTCTTCTGTAGGCGTAATTCAAGAAGTTATGGATTCAGTTTCAATTCCAGTAATGGCTAAAGCAAGAATTGGTCACTTTGTAGAAGCACAAATTCTTGATTCTCTTGGAATAGATTTTATAGATGAATCTGAAGTTTTAACACCAGCTGATGAAGTGAACCATATAAATAAACAAAATTTTAAAGCACCTTTTGTATGTGGGGCTACAGATCTTGGTGAAGCTACTAGACGTATAGCAGAAGGAGCTTCGATGATTAGAACAAAAGGAGAAGCTGGAACTGGTAATGTAGTAGAAGCTGTACGTCATATGCGAACTATTACTAATCAACTAAATGAAGTCATATCTTGTGATGAAAATCAATTAGTTGCTTTAAGCAAAAAATATGGAGCACCATTAAATGTTCTAGAGCAAATTAAAGAACTTAACAAATTGCCAGTAGTTAATTTTGCTGCTGGTGGTATAGCAACTCCTGCTGATGCCGCCTTAATGATGCAATTAGGTTGCGATGGAGTATTTGTCGGGTCTGGGATATTTAAAAGTGGTGATCCTGCAGAAAGAGCTGAAGCAATTGTTATTGCAACTACTAATTTCAATGATCCTAAAATATTGGGTGAAGTATCAAAAGATCTTGGTGAACCAATGGTAGGCATTAATATTGATACACTGTCCGACGAAGAGAAATTAGCTAAAAGAGGTTGGTAATTGAAAGTTGGAATACTTTCATTCCAAGGTAGCTTTTTAGATCATTCAAAAAGCGTGGAGTTAATAGGTTTAACTCCAATTTTTATAAAAAATGAATCTCAGATTGATGACTTAGATGCATTAATTTTTCCAGGCGGAGAGTCAACTGCGATGAGGAAAATAAACAATTACAATGGGTTGTTCAATAAATTAGATAATTTAATAAAATCAGGAATTCCAACACTCTCAACATGTGCTGGAACAATATTGCTTGCATCTGAAGTAATTGGAGGTAACCCAACAATACCTAATATTGACATTCAAATAACTAGGAATGCGTATGGTCGTCAAACAGAATCGTTTGAAGGTAGTGTTAGTTTTTATAGTAATGAAGATATTTATTGTTTTATTAGAGCACCGAAAATTACAGGATTGCTATCGGATAATGTTGAAGTAATATCAAAACATAATTCAGAGATAGTAGGTGTTCAACAAGATAATATTGTTGCATTAACTTTCCATCCGGAACTAAATAATGATGGTTACTATTTAGATTGGTTACACAATTTTATTAAAGAGGGTAAAAATGTCAGGTCATTCTAAGTGGTCTACTATAAAAAGGAAAAAAGGTGCAAATGATGCCAAAAGAGGAAAATTATTTGCGAAACTTGTAAAAGCAATAGAAGTGGCAGCAAAAAATGGTGGCACCGATCCTTCTGCCAATGCAGCTTTATATCAAGCAATTTCTAAAGCTAAATCTAATTCTGTTCCTAATGATAATATCGAAAGAGCTCTTAAAAGGATTGATGGTGATTCTGACTCTGGAGATATTTTTGAACTTACGTATGAAGGATATGGACCCCACGGAGTAGCAATTTTAATAAATTGCCTAACAGATAATAAAAACCGTACTTCATCAGATGTTAGGGCTGTACTTACTAAAAATAATGGATCTATGGGTAATCCAGGTAGTGTTGCATATTTATTTGAATTAAAGGCAATTTTCCAATTTGAGCAATATGACGATGATCTTATAGAACTTGCAATTAACAATAATTGTCTAGATATTCAAGAATCAAAAAATGGTATTACATTGGAGTTTGACCCAAGTAGTTTCAAAAATGCATACGAATCATTTAATTCAAATTCTTATAAACCTTCAAACGCTGAGTTAGCAAATATACCATCATCGTCAATTAATTTAAATTCTTCACAGTTCACACAGATAAGCAAGTTAATAGAATCGTTAGAAGATTTAGACGATGTACAAGACGTTTATGCTAATTTTGACATAGAAGAAAAAGATTTAGAGTCACTACTTTCTGAATAATAAAAACTAATATTTAGATATGGTAAATAAAGCAAAAAAACAGGGTACTACTTATGAAACAAATATTGTTAATAGGTTAAATAAACACAAATTATTTAAATCTCAAAGATTTGCTGAAGGTGGATCTAATGATTTAGGAGATATACAACTCTTAGTAGGCGATGAAGAGTATTTTATAGAAGCAAAATCAAGACAAAATTTAAATATTCATCAATCACTAGATAAAGCAATAGATAAATCAGGAAGTGAAAATACCATTTTGTTTTGGAAAAAATTAAAAAAAAGGGATGGTAATTCAAGGAGATCATCAGATGGAATGCCGGAAGTAGTTACCATGTCATATGATTTGTTTGTTAAATTGATGAATAAGTAATGCCCTTTGAATCAAAAATTTTTGATTACGATCTTCCAGAAATTTCCATAAATCAAAATCCATATAATGATCCAAATAATTCAAAACTACTGGATGCAAATACAAAAAAAATAATAAAATTTAAAAATTTATCTTCAATTATTAAAAGACCTTCATTATTTATTATGAATAAATCAACAGTTCAGAACGTAAGAGTTGTATCAAGGAAATCTTCAGGTGGTTTAATAGAGATATTTTTTCTTGAAATATTAGAAGATAATATTGGTAAATGTTTGATTAAATCTTCTGATAAGAAAATATTAAATAAAATTTATAATCTTGACATTTTTGATTTTGAAATAATAGAAATTTGTAATGATACATTTAATATAAAAACTTCCTTATCTATAAAAGAAATATTAAGGAAATATGGCAAAACTCCACTTCCGCCATATATTGATGATCACGAAAATAAATACAAGTATTACAACAATGAATTCTCTGATGGAGGTTTTTCTGTTGCTTCTCCAACAGCTGGATTACATTTTTCAAATCAGTTAATCAATGTACTAAAAAACGAGGGACATCACTTTGTTTTCATTAATCTTGATGTAAATATAGATACTTTTAAACCTGTAACTTCAAAGTATCTTGAGGAACATAAAATTCATGAAGAAAATTATAGTATCACTCACTCTGATTTTAAAAAAATTATACAAGCTAAAGAGGATGGTATGGATAT
>TARA_B100001778_G_scaffold257466_1_pt1 | contig 10476 bp, 9 predicted proteins | sample TARA_B100001778 | Tara Oceans TARA_B100001778 (sample SAMEA2623826) | marine metagenome | biome: marine biome (ENVO:00000447); feature: deep chlorophyll maximum layer (ENVO:xxxxxxxx); material: "saline water (ENVO:00002010), including plankton (ENVO:xxxxxxxx)" | depth 40 m
TTTGACATTTCTAACCATGCAAAACATAAAAAACTAAAATAACTCTTTACCTCATTTAGATGTAATGCTTTAAGAGATTCGAAAAAATAGGACTTTACTGAAGATATTTTATTATCAGGTACTTTCATTACCCTTGATGTTCTGGATAAGGTATTTCTTCTATACCTTCATCTTTATCTCCTTTTAATTCAAAAGGCTGAATATCAATAGAGTCAAGGTTTATAGTATCCAATTCCGTTGCATATACCGTGTCAACAAATCCATATTTGTATATAAAAATAGAATCGTTCAGACCTAAAGAGTCTTTAATCAACCACTCTCCATCACGATATCCATATTCATCAAACTCTCCTTTCATAATTAGGGTTCCATCTTCATTAAAATACCTCCAAATACCAAACTTATATCCAGAATTCCATTGGCCATACGCCTTTTTAGAACCATTTTTATAGTAGGAAATGCCTAATCCTTGTTCATCACCTCTATCAAAGTAAACGCTATCTTCAACTTGGCCGTTATCATAATACCATACCCATACACTATCTCTTAAACCGCTATCAAATAAACCAACATAATTGTTTTTACCATTCTTGTGCCAAGAATATGATGTTCCCTCTCTCAAGTCAAAAGCCCAATAATCAGTAGATTTTGGTTTACCATTTTTATAAAATCTTTTGGACAAACCATGAGCATCATTTTGTTCAAAATGACTGGATTCCTTTAGTTGTCCGTTATCATAGTACCAATACCAATCACTGACTTGTGTTCCATAATAAAAAGAGCCTTCAGACTCTTTTTTCCCATTTTTATAATACCGAATCCAAGGGCCATGCTCATATCCTTTATACATGACTCCTTCTGCTTTTATTTCTCCAGTTTCATAATACACCTTAACATCTTGATAATCATCATCACAAGACATTATTAAAAAACTCAACAGTACTATTTGAAGTATTTTGTTCAATTCAAGACAATAATAAACAAAAAAGGGCGAATAAATATCCGCCCTTTAATCAGATATTTTTTTTATGCTTCTGAGATAACAATTTTTTCAATTTCGTCACCTTGACGAATATTATCAATTACCTCTAGCCCTTCAATCACTTTACCAAAACAAGTATGGTTTCTATCTAGGTGTGCCGTGTTATTTCTAGAGTGGCAAATAAAAAACTGAGAGCCGCCAGTATCTCTTCCTGCGTGAGCCATACTTAAAACACCTTTATCATGAAATTGGTTTTCACCATCCAATTCACATTTAATTTGATATCCCGGACCACCAATCCCTGTCCCTTGTGGGCAACCACCCTGAATTACAAAATCTGGTAAAACTCTATGAAAAGTTAAACCATCATAAAAACCATCTTTTGATAGTTTCACAAAGTTATCAACCGTTTTGGGAGCATCCTTTTCATAAAACTCAACCTTCATTGTACCTTTTTCTGTAATTATTTCAGCTGTAATCATATGCTTAATTTTTGTTGTGAATATATAAATTTAGAGTTTATTACGAATCAAATCTAGGACTTAAAGCCATTTTTAATAAATTTAATGAAAGCCTGAAATTCCTGCTTACTTTTAAAAACATTCATCATTACCTCTCCTATTGATTGCTTTGATTTTTCTGTGATTTTAATTTCTTTATTTTGATCTTTTTCAATTTCTTCTCTAAGGTGAGCATCCTGAATAACATGTTGAACTTCCTCTTGAGCCTCTTCTTTATTCATTACCTGCTCTCCATCCATGTTAAACTTACCAAAAAAAGGACTTTTTTCATCTTTGCTGAGTTGATCAGCTCTTTTAAAATGTTTTTCAGCCTTCTGCTTTCTGCCAAGCTTATCTTCCAGCATACCAAGGTTATTATAAGCTATTGCGTCATCAGGGTCCAACTCAATACATTTTTTATAATCGGCAATTGCGCCTTCAGTATCTCCAATCGCATCTTTAATATATGCCCTACTTGAATATCTATATGGATTATTAGGTTCTAGTTGCTGGGACGCATTCATATTTTCTAAAGAACTCTTTAATTCTCCCATATGAAATTGAGTAACTGCTATTTCACTGTAAACCGATGCATTGGTTGGAATTAGGTCAATCGCCTTTTTAAAATCTGCTAACGATGCATCAAAACTCTTGACTTTTCTGTAAGCAATACCTCTGAGGCACAAAACATTAGGATTCGATTCATCAGTATCCAAATACTTAGAAAAACATTCAATGGACAATTCAAACTCTCCGCTTTCCAAATACTTACTTCCTTGCTCTATCAAATTCATAAAATCTTATTTAAGCATACATTTCATTTCTGAGCGCTTGAATTTTTTCGCTGGCTAAGTACTCGTCAAATGGCATCATTCTGTCAATAATCCCTTTAGGAGTGATTTCAACAATTCTAGTAGCTATTGTTTGAACAAACTCATGATCATGTGAGGTAAACAAAATGGTTCCCTTAAAATCAGTTAGCGAATTGTTTAATGCCGTAATTGATTCCAAATCAAGATGATTGGTTGGGTCATCTAAAATTAACACATTTGGTTTTTGTAGCATCGCTCTTGATAGCATGCAACGCACTTTTTCTCCTCCTGAAAGTACAGAACATTTTTTCTTAACTTCCTCTCCTCCAAATAGCATTTTACCTAAAAACCCTCTTATAAACTCTTCGTCTTTTTCTTCCGAATATTGCCTTAACCAATCTACCAAGTCGAGGTTTATATTTTCAAAATACGCTCTGTTTTCATTTGGAACATAAGCTGTTGTTATGGTTGTTCCCCAGTTAAAGTTACCTGAATCAGGTTTTTCAGTATTGCTTAATATTTGAAATAATGAAGTGGTTATCTTACTGTCCTTCGAATAAAACATTATTTTATCTCCTTTCGCCATTCTAAAAGAAATATTGTTTAACAATAGCCCTTCCTCGTTTGAACTAGTAATATTATCTACCTCTAAAATTTGATCCCCTGCTTCGCGCTCTTGATCCCATATTAATGCTGGATAGCGCCTTGTTGATGCTTTAATAGTTTCTACGTCAATTTTATCCAACATTTTCTTCCGTGCAGTTGCTTGCTTACTTTTTGAAGCATTTGCCGAAAATCGCATTATAAATTCTTGCAATTCTTTTTTCTTATCCTCGTTCTTCTTATTCTGATCAGCTCGCTGCTGAAGTGCTAATTGACTTGACTTATACCAGAATGTATAGTTCCCTGTAAAAAGAGAAATCTTTCCAAAATCAATATCTGCAACATATGTACATACCGTGTCCAAAAAATGTCTGTCATGAGATACAACAATCACAGTATTTTTAAAATCTAAAAGAAAATCCTCCAACCAAGAAATGGTTTGAATATCCAAATCATTGGTAGGTTCATCAAGAACCAAAACATCAGGCTCACCAAATAGTGCCTGAGCTAACAAAACTCGAACTTTATACTTATTATCCAAATCAGACATTTGTGTCCAATGATAATGCTCTGGAACCCCTAAACCGCTTAATAGTTGAGCGGCATCTGACTCAGCATTCCAACCTCCCATTTCACCATACTGCTCTTCCAGTTCAGAGGCCTTTATACCATCTTCATCAGAAAAATCAGGCTTCATATAAATAGCCTCTTTTTCTTTCATTACATCATAAAGCTCTTTATGACCCATAATTACTGTATCCAGAACAGTAAATTCATCAAATTCAAAATGATCCTGCTTCAATACAGCCAATCTTTTTCCTTGCTCTAAAGAAACAGTTCCCTTGTTTGCGTCCTGATCGCCTGTAAGAATGTTAAGAAACGTTGATTTACCAGCTCCATTAGCTCCAATAACACCATAACAGTTTCCTTGTGTAAACTTTAAGTTTACTTCATCAAATAAAATTCTCTTACCAAACTGAAGGGTTAAGTTGTTTACTGTAAACATATCAGACTAGATTTTTTTGCAAAGATACAATCTTTGAAGGAGAAAGCCCTATGAGGGTTTTAGGTATTTTCACTGAATAATTTAACTGCAAACGAATCTACTTTTATTCGGCAGCCATGGAATTAAGCGTCTCTGCTAAACTAGAAAGTAAAGCAATTCTACTTTCATCTTCTTGATCTTGAAGGTGCTCATTAATAATTAATGATGCCTCAGTTACCTCTTCATATGGAAAACCCGATTCAATATTTTCAACAATAGTGGTTATTTCAACAATGGTCATGTAATCGGATTGAACAGCGATTTCCACCAAATCGATTAGTCGATCTTCAGCATTTAAACCAGCTTCCCAAATTGATGCTGCAATATCTGCCCGATACTCCACAAAGTCTTCCCCCTTTAAAGCATTAAATAATTCTCCAACGGCATTCTGATCTTTTATATTAAAAAGCACTTTTTTGCCTTCTTCCAAAGCTTCAGGAAATCCACTTTTGAAGGTAGCTAGCAGCAAATGATGAACAACTGCAGGAGTTCCACTTTTTGCAACTTCCTTAATTCCTCGAATAACTTGGTCTTTGTTGCCAGAAAGTAAATCTTTTTGAAGGGCTAAATTTTTTTTATTATCCTCAACCATTACATTAATCATTTTGGTGCAAATATAGAAACGGAAGCAATAATGCTTGCATGAATTGACATTTAATTTAATCTACACTTAAAATTTAAGAGGTGCCAAGTCCAAACTGAGTTTTAGAAATTGAAAAGCCATTTTTAAAATAGTAGTTTCCACCAAAAGAGGTTTTTACCCACTTATATTCTGTAGCTTTACCCTGAGCAACAACAACTACAATTGTGATTACTCGGTTTCTCTCTTCGATTTTTCTGGTATGTCTGCCTTCCCCATATTTACTGGCTAAACTTGATAAATACGTAGCCTTTTCAGCGGATTGAAGTTTAGAAATATCTACATCATTAGGCTCTGTAGAAGCAACCAGTTTTTGCGCACTTTTTTCTTGCTCTGCTTTTGCTTTTTCAACAGCAGCTTTTCTTCTCACTACTTCTAACTCTGCTTCTTTGCGTTTTTCGGCTTCTGCAATTTTAGCTTGATTTATGCTGTCTGTTCTAGCTTTTTCCCTAGCAGCCTCAATTTCAGCCAGTCTTTTTTGTTCTTCAGCTCTCTTCTTTTGAACCTCTGCCCTTGCTTTTGCTTCTTCTTTTTCCTTGGCTATTCTCAATTCCTCTTCTTCTCTCTTCTTTTTTTCTGCATCTGCCTTCAACCGCGCTTCTTCTTCGAGCCTTTTTTGCTCTGCAGCAATTTGGGCGGCTTCTTCTGCTTTTTCTCTTTCTTCCTCAGCTTTTCTTTCAGCCTCGGCAGCTTCCGCCTTTATTCTTTTTATTTCAACTATACGTAAACTATCCTGAACAAATTGATTTCGCTTTTCCGCTTCCAATCTTCTTTGACGCTCCTCCTCTAGTCTTTGAAGTTCTGCTTCTTCAGCAGCCTCTTTCTCATCTTGTAATCGTTCTCTTTCTAATCTAGCTTTTTTAATTTCTTCTTGCCTAGCTAACTCTTTGGCTTTTTCTGCCTCATCTGCTAATCTTTTCTCCTCTGCAATTCTAGTTTCCTCTGCTAACCTTTTCTCCTCTGCAATTCTAGCCTCCTCTGCAACTTTAGCCTCCTCAGCAATTCTAGCTTCTTCGGCTAATCTTTCTTCTTCAGCAATTCTAGCTTCTTCTTCTCTTTTTAACCTTTCAGCTTCTTCTGCTAACCTTTTCTCCCTTGCAATACGAGCTTCTTCTGCATCCATGGCTTCTTCTTTCTTTATACGCTCAGCCTCCTCTGCTAAACGTTCCTCTTCTGCTAGCCTCTTTTCTTCAGCAATTCGTGCTTCCTCCGCCAACCTTTTTTCTTCGGCAATACGAGCTTCTTCTGCCAATCGATTTTCTTCAGCAATACGAGCTTCCTCTTCTTTTCTTAAACGCTCTGTATCTGCTTCTTCAGCAGCCTTTGCAGCTTCAGCTGCCATTCTTTTTTCTTCCTCAAGATGAATTCTTTCTTCCTCAGCTTTTCTTTGAGCTTCCTCAGCTAAACGCTTTTCTTCAAGCAAACGTGCTTCTTCTTCCTCTCTCTTTTTTCTCTCTTCTTCAGCAAGTCTTTGAGCTTCTTCTGCTTCTTTTTTAGCTTTTTCCTCTTCCAAAGCTAACCTAGCCAACTCTTCTTCCTGAGCTTTCCTGGCTTCTTTCGCTAATTTTTTTTCTTCTTCTATTCGAGCTTTTTCTTCCTCTAAAGCTAATCTTGCTTCTTCGGCTTTCCGCTTTTCCTCCTCAGCAGCTAAGTGTGCCTTTTCCTTTTCTGCTTCTGCCGCAGATTTTTTTGCTTCTTCTTCTTTTTTTGCTTTTTCAAATTCTGCCGTAGCTAATTCATCCTCCTTCAATTTCTGATCCTTTTCAAAACTCTTATTCTTTTCTCTAATAGTTTTCTCCAATTCTCTTAGGTCCTCGGTGATTTCATCATCATAATCCCAATCATAATCAAACATTCCGATTTTTTCAATATAATTAACCTTAGCTACTGCTTTATCAATCGTTTCTTTTGTCCCGTCTATGGGTTGTTCTATCATTTTCAAATCCAAATCACTGGACATGTTTTCAGCCTTTTCAGTACTGGGAAGATTTGTATTCACAACAAAATTTATGGTTACATAACCTTCTCGTTCAACAATTACTTTGTAGGTGTTATTGAATGGGAAATAAAGCAAAACTCTACCTGCTTCAGTGGTACCTGTTTTTAATTCCACCTTTTTTCCATCTTTATCAAAAACAGTAATAATAGGATCCTTTACCTTTTTTTTAGCCTTTAAAAAAGTAGCTAACTCAAGTGTTGGCTTACTGGTTTGAGCATCAATGTTTTGAGTCAAGACAAATAAAAACAATATGCTTAAAAGATAATTTATTTTCATAAAAAAAGCTGCGCCGATGTTATACGAGAACGCAATATATAATGTTCCTATAAAAGGCCAAGGATTATGCCAGATTTTTTATCCTATTTTGTACATTTTTTTTTTCTGATTGCCAATTTACAGCATATTTATGCTCATGTTCAATAATTGAAGCCAATAAATTATTTAAAAAAAGTATGTTTTGTTTTGATTTTGGATAAAGAGATCTATGATTAATTGAAAGCAACAATTGTTCAGATTCATTACAAAAATCATTAAATCTGTCTGAACCTAATCCTTTTTTCATCTTTTCCCAAACCATTTCTATAGTTTGATTACTCGGATGAACCATATCTTCCTTAAAAAAGGAATAATCTCTTAGCTCATCAACCACAAACTCATAAATAGGAATATATTCAATAGTGTTGAATAGCAGCTTTAACTCATTACAAAGAATTATCAAGTTGGATTTGCTCAACGAATTCTCAACCATCCCCTCCTTAGAATGTCGAACTGGACTAACCGATAATGAAATTTTTAGATTTGGATTCATCCGAAATATAGTATCCAAAACGGGCTTTACATATGCTAAAACTTCAAAAGATGTAGAAATTTCTTTGGTAAACAATTGAGCGGATTGCTTGTGACAATTAGCAACAGGACTATTGCTGATTTTCCTCAAAACAGAAGTTCCAAAGGTTAAAAACAACCGATCTGAAGAAGTAATGTGGGACTTTAGTTCTATGAGTTTTTGATTTGCAAAATCTACTGCCTCATTTTCATCAAACTTCGCACAACTTCCACTGAGTTCATAATTAAACCAATAGTCTTGGAACTCAAAAAAATCTTTTGACTCAAAGTGAAGGCCATTTAAAGCCCTTTCAATTAATTGGAAAAGTGGAATGGGATGAAAAATCACACCAAAAGGATTAACAATAGCCTTTAGATGTAGTGACTGAAACTTTTGTCCAATATTTTCAGCAAAACAAGATCCTAAAAACAATGATTTTTCTTCTACCTCTAAATTTGAAAAATTAGACAAAATATTAACCTCTGTTCTTTTCATATCTTAAATTTGCAACAAATATAATTATGAAAGTAGAGGATTGTTTTTATTTTGGGAAAATTGGAAAGCCAAAAGGATTTAAAGGGGAGGTAAATATTATTATTGATAAAGACTCTCCTATTTCACCCGATAGCCTAAATGAAATTTTCATTTTAATAGGCAAAAAGCTAGTTACCTACCCTCTAGCATCTTTTAAAATTTCTCCCAAAGGCAATGCAATTGGTAAATTTGAAGGCATGACAAGTGATGTGGATGTTAATCGAATAAAAAATCTTTCCATTTATCTTTCAAAAGAGATACTGCCTGCATTAAAAGACAACGAATACTATTTGCATGATCTTGTGGGCTGTGTATTAATTGATAAAACGTTTGGAAAAGTTGGTGTTATTAATGAAGTAAACAATCAAACTGGCCAAACCATTCTATTTGTTGAAACTCAAAATGATGAAGTTGTAATTCCTTTTGTAGATGATTTTATTATCGATATAAATACATCAAAAAAAGAAGTCAATTTGGATTTACCAAAAGGTATAATTGATCTTAATGAATAAGAAAATAAAACCATTTCAATTTAAAAAGTTCACCATTGAGCACGATAAATGTGCCATGAAAGTAGGTTTTGACGGAGCGTTACTCGCTGTCTGGGGCAAACACAATAATCCTCTTGAAATTTTGGATATTGGTTCTGGAAGTGGTTTAATTTCACTCATTTTAAGGCAACGTTTCAAGCATGCAAATATACTCGCAATAGAACCCAATAAAAATGCGTTTATTCAATCGGATATTAATTTTAAAAATGCGCCCTTTGAAAAAAAAATAAACCTTTTACGAACTGATTTACAATCATTTTCCTCAAAAATTAAGTTTGACTTAATATTGTCTAACCCGCCATTTTTTTCAGAAGATACAAAAAGTGACAACAATGACAGAAATGAAGCTCGACAAGAAAAATACCTACCCCTAAGTCAGCTTTTAAACGGTGCTAAAAAACTACTCAGCAAAAAGGGTAAGCTTTTTTTAATATATCCCACTTGGGAGGTAAGTCGAGTTATTCACGAAGCCAATAAATTAAATCTTTTTGTGGGTGTTCAAACTACAATTTTCTCAAAAAAACAAAAACCATCCAAGAGAACAATTTTTGAATTTCAATTAGAACCATGCACTACAGTTTTTGAAGAATTCATATCTGGAAATCAGGACGTAGGATATTCAAAACAATATTCCGAACTCATGAAAAATTTCTACACAATATTTTAATTGTCCTAAGGTTGTCCTAATCTAGCACTTGACATAGCTAAAAGTTCGTATTACATTAGTTTAGTGAAAACCAGTATTTTCATATTCTTAAACATCATTCTTATAACCAAATGCGTTGGCCAAGGAAATTGTAGTTTCCAAACAATGAATGATACAATTATTTGTGAGCCAGCAGAAATTGAAATTTGGGTAAGTGGAAACTATCTTGATAGAGTCAATTGGAAAGGCAATAACATCACCACTGATGATACTTTACGTAGAATTACGGCTACTATTTCCAATTCAACAATATTCTATGTAAGCAACCGAATTTTAGATTCTGAAAACTTAATTGTAAATGGTGATTTTGAAGACGGAAATCAACATTTCACATCAAACTACTGGTCCAGTTGTTTTCAAGGAAGCATGCCTCAGGGAAGCTATTGCATAGGTCCTCGAACAGACACCTATTGGTCAACTTGGAAAAGCTGTACTGACAGAACAAATCCTGGAGTTGGTAAAATGTTTGTTACCGATGGAGCTATTGTAGCTGATGAAGAAATTTGGTGTCAAACTGTTAATGTAGATCAAAATACCGACTATGCACTTTCCGCATGGGTTACGCCTGTTTTAAATTTAAATAACGCAGTTTTACAATTCACCATTAACTCAGACACTATTGACAAACCTTTTTCAGCTAAACCTACAGAGTGTGAATGGAATGAGTTTTTTAAAATATGGAATTCAGGCCTTAATACCTCTGCAGAAATTTGCATTACTAACGAAAACAGAGCTAGTAATGGAAATGATTTTGCTATGGATGATATTTCCTTGAATAAAGTATGCTATCAAGAAGACTCTGTTCGTGTTACCGTCATTGATTCAATAGTTTTCAAGATAAATAAGGATACTAGCATATGTCCTGGTGACATAGTCCTTCTTTACCCAGATACAACATTTAATGCTAACTATTCTTATCAATGGTCAAACGGAGAAATTAGTAAAGACATTACCATAACTGAACCCGACCTATACAGTTTAACCGTAACACATACTTCAGGATGCTATAGCGTTGATACCGTTAATATTGGGAAAGTAAAAGACCCTATTAGTAGCCTATACAATGACACCACAGTTTGCTTATCAATAAAGGGAGGACTAGCCTTAAATCCAGGTGAAGCTGAATGGTTGGTTTGGAATCATCCAGATGGAATTGATACTACAGAAATATTAATAGCGAAAACTCCTGGGATATATGACGTCACCTTATATAATGGGACAAACTGTTTTGTAACTGATAGGTTAGAAATTGAAGATTTCTGTGCAACGGAACTTTTC
>TARA_B100001778_G_scaffold24284_1_pt1 | contig 10462 bp, 18 predicted proteins | sample TARA_B100001778 | Tara Oceans TARA_B100001778 (sample SAMEA2623826) | marine metagenome | biome: marine biome (ENVO:00000447); feature: deep chlorophyll maximum layer (ENVO:xxxxxxxx); material: "saline water (ENVO:00002010), including plankton (ENVO:xxxxxxxx)" | depth 40 m
TTTTTTTATTTCTATATACATTTTTTCTGCCCACATTTTGTGACCTTCTTCGTTCATATGGGCGTCCAGATCACTTATACCCAATCTATTTGCATACACGAAATCCACTTGGCATAAGTGTTCAGGCACCCTGAATATTCCATCAACGCTATTTTTACTGAAGTAGAAAGGAATGTAGACAAAGTCTATCAATAACTTATCTATTGCCATTAGGTAAGATTGAAAATTTAATTTCTGTTCGTGTTCACTGTAATAGTCACTAAACCACTTATCGTAATATGCTATTCCTGAATTCTTCGGCTTCATACTGAAAAGTTTTTTGAACGTAGAATTGAAGTCGTCCAGTGTCCTAGCTTTGTTGCGGTAAAACTTTTTACCTGATGCTTGGAAGTATTCTGATTGTTCTGCCAGTTCCTGAGATACATCATCTTCTATAACGAAAGTTTTTCTACTCGGATGACTCCATCCGACAATTACAGTGTCATTATCACCTATGTCCTTGAAGTTATCTAATATGCTGGCAAAGATAAAAAGATTATCTGCTCCTGCTCGGGCAAGGTTGATTGGTGTGGCTTGGAGTTTTTGTGCTAGATGGCTATCCCATCCTGCATTGGGATCGTCTAAACCATAAGGTAGACACAGACTTGATCCAAAGATCCAAAGTTTACTATTGCTCATTACTGTCTTAGGCTATTAGGTTGATTAGATCTTGCACTGTTTGGACTTTGTCACCGTCGTCCTCTGAAATTTTCACGCCTGTCGCTTGTTCAACTTGTATCACTATTTCTATTTTATCAAATCCGTCTGCACCTAGATCATCAACTAGGTGTGCTTCTGGTGTAACCTTGCTCTCCGCAACATCCAGGTGTTCTGATATGATTTTAATTACTGTCTGCATTCTGTTCACCCTCGTAGTATTTCTTGTATTCCTCAAGTAGGTTATTTGTTTCCTGTAATTTCTGTCTTATCTGTGCGAAGTTCTTGGCCAACATCTCGTAGTCCTTGTCAGTCAAGCCAAACAAAACAGGATCTATGCCCTGTTCTTCCAACCTCTGGAAAACTTCTTGTGCGTTCTCACTTGTGATTATTATCCAACGTATGTCTTCGAGAGTCAATGGCATTGGATCTGGTAGGTTCAATTTTGCCCTTGGTTCCTCGACAGAGAATATTTTAACCTTTCGTTCTCCGCCTATGCTACAACCAGTCAATAATAAGATCAATGCTACGGCTAAAATTTTATTCATAATCTACAAAATTTGGATTTGCCAAACTCGGGCACATCGTGTTTATCTCCGATTTCTTTGTTGCTTTCAATTCTAGTTCTGTTCTCTCTGCGCCGCTGGCCAGTTCCACACATCTCTTTGCCTCAGCGGAACCTTTGTTGATCACACGCTCCACAGACTTGGATCTCTCTATGGCAAGTTTACCAATGTCTCTTTTCTTCTTGTTGAACCTTTTATCAAGATCATTGAGATCCTGTTTGAACGTTTGAATTAAAATATTCAATTTTTTATTGCTTTCTAGTATTGCTTCGAAATCTTTTTTCTGTTGTTCCAGCACTTTGTTCTGTTCAGAAACTGCTGTTTCAAGTTTTATTTGGTTAGATTTCAAAACTGCGTTGTCAGAACGCAATTTCATTACGTACATGCCTGCTCCTGCAATGCCGGCCATGAGTAGTGCTACAATCATAATTTTGATGCTTGAAAACATAATAGTAGTATTTATTAGAAGTAGTCTTGCCTGTGACCTTTTCTCTTTGTATCTAATGTGACACAATGGAAACCGCCCGACATTGATCTTGCGTGCCTCATCTCTAAACCAATAGTTTCAATTCCGTGTTTATCTAATTCTTTTCTCAGATGGGTTTGATTATTATCGCATATAACCAGATTTTCATTGACGCTGAAAAAATTGAGGCCAATGTAGGGTGAAGTGGTCGTGACTCCGTTTGGTAAAGCACAACCCACGTCAACGACTTTGTCACCAGGAAAAAATATCTTGTCCCAACTTTCAAATATCTTTGGATACCTGTTTGTATTCAGCCTATCGCCGTTGAACAGCACCAATCCCGGACGCAATGGCAACACAGTGCTGTCAAAATGTGCGAAAGCATAGAATTTATCTGCCATGTGTATCCTATAACCCCTAGGTTCTAGTATCGTCTGCAACCACTTGGCTCCTAGTTCCGTGCCAGAATTGCTGACCTGGAATAGCAAGTCATTGCCTAGTCTAACTACATTTGGCGCATCAAACACAATTTCATGATTTTTAGTGGATGGATCTGCTAGGTTCTCTGTCTGGTAAATTTCATCTAGCAGAACAGGTTTTGGTGCAGATATCCATTCAGTGCCGTTTTCCATTGCTTCATATAAAAAGTCTGTGTATGCTCTCGTCTCGAAGTATCTACTTCTCATTGGTGATGCACAGTCTATAATCAGGTTGTCCAAAGGTAGTAGTAGATCCCTACAAGAATAAGTTTGATACCCGGTAGTCTTCCATTCCGGTGTGCTGAAGGTTTTGGAATGATCTTGAGGCACAGGACGTCTTACCTTCACACCCAGCCCTTTAAGTGTGTCTGCCAACTTATCTAGGTCCTCGTTTGATTCGTCTATGATTTTTTGATCAACCGGTCCTTCGAGATATTTGATGTCTTCAAACTTTTCTGTGGTAAAAGTGAAAGAATGGGTGCTACGATCTATAGTTGGAAATCTGGCATTTGTGGCAGTGCCCACAAAACACTCCTCTAATGGATCCCAATCATTGTGGCTACTTACTACGGTCATTTATTTTTTTTCCTATTAGTTCACTAATACATACCCTATTCATTTTGCCGCCTCTATTAAACTCCTTATACTCTTTTCCGCCTAATCCAAACATTATGCAGTTTGTAGGCTGTAAATTCTTTTCTTCACATACTTGGTAATACTGTTTCGAATACGTGTTCCAATTATGATCAACACTGTATTCTTTTATTAAAGTATTAGCAATACTTAACGATACGCGGTTAACCATATCAACTGAATTAAATACATCAATACCATCGTCTGCATTGCCACGTTGACATCTTATCCCAACCCGTAGAAATTCAGCACCATAAAATGCTTTGCTTATACTAAACGTTATTGTATCAATACAACGAAAACTTAAATCCAATTCTATCTCTTTTGTACATGGATAGTAAGCAAAATCTAGTAGCACAGGAATATCAAGGTTGTTACACTTATGCAAAAGTTGTTCTGTAATTTCATGTTGTGTTCCTAAATCACTAAATGGTACACTTATAATTAAGGCATCACCTCTCATAAGATCGTCATTTAATTCTTTAAAATTTGCTCCGTGTTTTAAACAGGCTTTGTGATACATAAATTCTCCTGCTAAAAATCTAAAACGTTTTTCCTTAAATTTCCAATAGAAATGATCAAAACTTTGTATTGTTCCGTTTACAATTTGTATGTTTTTATATTTCCAGAGATTCTTTAAATTATTTTTTTTGCTTGACTTTATCCATTCAAAGAAATTATTTTTAAATTCATTTGGTAGTCTATCGTTATATAAGTCCTGTGCTGGAATCATACTTTCAACACGTTCTCTAATACTAAAGTCTACAACTGGTTTAGCACCTCTTAAATTCATCTCTAACGTAGGAACCCACTCACTTGTAATGTAAATTTGTTTTCCATGCCTACGTTTGCGCCTATGTGTAAAACATCACTATCCCACATGTGTCCGTCTCCCTGTTTCCAATGAGTGTCTACTTCTTCATTGTATTGTAGGAAATGTCCCGCCTTCCAGTCTTCGAGGTATATGTTGCACCTCACTATGGTCTTGGTGTTGTCAGGGTATTTGGTTTTGATTTTAAAAAAGGTGTCTCGGTGTAAGGGAATCACGTTGCCTGGTGGTTGCATTATGGTGCTTACAGTAACAGGTTCTATGCCTAACTTGTTACCAAGTTCTTTGAAGTCACATTCTTTTTCGGTGTAAAATTTTTGATGTATCGTTGTATTGGCAAGTGTATAAGTTTGTGGGAACCCTCCAGGAAACTTTTCGTGTATATCTTTTAGCTCAATAACCTGGTGTGCTATACAGGTTGATCCTTTTGGTATTTCCTGTGAAAGAAAATGATTAAAATCTATGTCAAGATGTATTTTTTTGTACATAAGAAATATATATGTTAACAAAAATTACTGACTTTGTCTATTGAATAAGGCCTTGCTTGTAAACAGTCTTACCATTTTCTTTCATTGCAGTCAAAACACTTTTACGATTGCCTTCTGACTTATATGACACGTGTACCCAACCTGAATCGGGTATGCCCGGTGTGTAGAATTCTAATATTAGTTGGTCGAAATCTAAATTATCTTCTATCCATTTGGCAACATCGTAATTAGGCACACCAGGACATTCTATGTCAGCGGCTTCACCTTTGCAGTGTTGCGACTTGCTTGATCCACCAACTGCTTCGTTAAGTGCTGGTCCTCTGTATCCCGAATTGATGACGGTTATTCCAAAATTATCTCGGACAGGTTGCACCACATTTTCAAATAGTGCCTTGGCATTAGTGAGATGATCATCACCAGGTGTGTTGTCAATTCCCTGTCTAAGAGCAGTTTGACTTTTTGTAAATTCTTGTAGCGTGAAATTTTTTGATAACCTTACCATTTGTACTTACTTAATAGAGCAGACTCATCACCTTTGTTGAAAATGAATCTGTTTTCGGTAGTTTTGGTAATATTATAGGGTCCAAAGTATTTTGTGAGATGTGTGCATTCTGCCACCGAATCTATGTCCAAAGCAAATGCTTTAGCTTCTTTCATGATTTCATTGGTGGATCCAACTTTGTGTATTTCAAATTTTAGTTCTTGTTGTGTGCCTGTTTTTTTTACACTTAAAATATTGTCCTGCATTGCACATTCTAACATGTCATATTTGTCAAAAAAGTTTTTTGCTTCGCCCATTTTCATTTCATTCACTCTTTGTTCGTATGCATCAGGAGTTGTTGGAACCATTTCCTCCATGGTGCCTGCAGATACAAGAGTTGGATTTTCACCTTTGTGATACGTGTACTCAAACTCTTCAATGTTGGTAAGTTTTTTTAGGTCTTCCAAAAATTTCATTATGTGCATTATCACTCCATCCTGTCTTGCAAATTCAACAAATACTTTGTGTTTGCCATCTGCCATTGTGCCAGGAGTTGCATCTGCATCTAAAATTTCTTTATACCCGGTCTCAGCAAAACGTTCAAGATCCTTAGCAGGCGCAAGTCCTTCTGCCGTGAAAGCAAGTACCATGATGTTTTTGTCATCACCCATTTTTGATTTGTATTGGTCTATGGAAAAACGTTTATCGATTACGCCTTCCAAATCACCGGCCTTTAGTCCTTCATTAATTTGCATTGAAATTATTTTGATCCTGTGTTGCTATGTCTGTTTCGTCTTGGTTTTCGATATTATCTCTGCCGAACTTGAAATTGCCAATCAGTTCTTTGGGCATTTTAATCTCCACTATCCAGATTGGGTGGGCGTCAATTTTGCCCTTGGTTGTGCCGGGCCTGTAATCTTCGGGAGTCTTGATTTGTCTTGGTTTTAATAATTCGTCTCGTTTATATGATACTTTACATCCTCGGTCAAGCAGTCTTTGTCCACCTGAAGGATCCGGCATCATGTCCTCGGGCCACATGAAACTACAAGTAACAAAGTGTCTTGAATCTTTTGGTCCTTCTAGTAATTCACCATCCTGCCAATTTTTGAAAACATATAAGTCCAACTCATCCATTACCCTTTCGTAGTCCTTAAGAACACCCAAAGTAGGGCCTACAGCGTACAAACCTTGTACATTGCGGATTATATCTAATACATCATGCATAACGCTTATTTATGAGTAAAATTTGTTTCGTAAAATATGCATACTTAATTGACCATTGACAACATTAAATATTTGTACATGAGTCGTACACAAAGACACATCAATTCACAACTTAACACAATCAACGAGGTATCAAATGCTATTATTCAAAAGCCCACAAATGCGGCCTTTGTATCAAAGGAAATTATGGAAACTATTACGAAAAAAAGGAATTTACGACAAACGGGTAAAATTGTATATGTTGAATCAACATTGGTTGAAAATCAGGAAACAGAAAGATAGAAGGAGGAGGAAAGTTTTAACAAAATTATGGAAATTACAACAGTTGGCTCTGCTTAAACGTATGTACGGAAATTAGGCATTAACAAAAGAGTCAATTGCATCTTTGTAATATTGTGCGTAGTGCTGATACATTTTTTCATATGTGATTGCTTCTGTGTTAGGCAATTCGTTTTTTAATATTTCTTCATTTACAAGATCCAATACAACAGTGTATTCTTGCATCTTGCCTGGTCCAATTTTCTTGCGTGAGAGCGTGACCAACTCATCGAATTTTTTGTCAGGTTTCAAAGTGTACTTCACACAAAAGTATCGTTTTTTGGCGTGTTTTTTACCCATGGAATCCAGTCACTGTCAGGACGTATCGATCTTCATACCCAACATTACATCCACTGTGCGGAATGTTTTTATTGAAAGTTAATATTGTTCCTTTTTTTAAATTATATGCAACATCCGAACCTACAAATAGTGCATGGCCTAATTTTGGATCGGTCATTGCTATCCAAAGTCTACACACTTTTTTATCCTTTTGTGTATTTTTGCTTATTCCACTATCTCGCATCATTGAATCATATCTGTCGATGTGTGGAATGCTTACAGTGCCAGGAGGATGATGTAAAATTTGCACCCTGGCTTCATTTTTATCCATTTTGTATTTCTTCCAAAAACTTGTCGGAATCATTTCCGATAGCCTAGGATTAGTATAGCGATAAAAATAACAAACATTTTTATTTGGAGTATATAACTTTTGTATTTTTTTACTAAAAGCCAATTCAGTTTTATTTCTATTTTTGTGGTAACTTGACCTTTCGGTATCATACGTGGCATCGACACGGGTACCGCTTTTCTTGGTCAACTTAATCATTGAATCGAACGGCATTTTAACATTGCCTAGATATTTTATTTGGTTAGCCATTTGAAAGTCTTGCTAATTTTATCATCACACTTGCTAAATTAATCTCAGGATCAGCAACAAATGAATGATCTACTAACCCTTGCTTTATAATTAGTACGGCTTTGTCTTGTGCGTCTTCGCTTTTGGAAATTATATCAAGGTTATCATACAACCACCTGTATATTTCTTCACATTCTTCTGGCCTTGCCTGTGAACAGACCAGCTTACGTGCTTCGTTGATTTTGCCTTGCTTGAACAATTCAACCATTTGTAATCTGTAGTCTTGTTGTCCCGAATCACCTGTGGCTGGTGGCATCAGTTTGCCATCTCTGCAATTTTGTTGTATCATGTTGATACACTTTCTCAGATCCGGATATGATGCTTTCACGTAAGTGTCTAATGTTTCTATGTCTGGTTCAACTTGTTCAGCAATTAATATTTCTGCTGTTCTTGCCGTGAATTCATTTTTGTCAATTGTTTCCATATGGAAGCCTTGACATCTACTGTGAAGTGCTGGAATGACCCTGTTGGGATAGTTACAAGTTAAAATAAATCTTGCTGACGTGTGATACATCTCCATTACACCACGCAATGCCGCTTGTCCATTTGGACTCATGTAATCTGCCTCGTCAAGTAAAACATATTTGTATGAACCAAAAGGCATAATTTGCACAAAGTTGTTAATTTTTTCTCTGACCGTATCTACTGAATTTTCTCTCGAAGCATTAATTTCTAATATGTCATAACTGCTGACTTCTAGTTCCTGGAACAATACTTTTGCTAGTGTGGTCTTGCCCACACCTGGAGCCCCGCTCAATAACAAATGTGGTATTGCTTTGTCATTGATCCATGCTTGAATCTGATTACGTTGTGCTTCATCACGCACAACATATTCTTTAAGTGTCTTTGGTCTGTATTTTTCTACCCAGAGGTCTTTCATATTTGTCGAATCTATACCTTATAGTGTAATATATTTCACATAAAAGAACAACCTATAAATATTTCTATGATTCAAAATTATGGTGTGATTGAAAATTTTTTTAATGATGATCAACTAGAAAAATGGAAAGACAACTATCAAAAAATTTCCAGCGGAGAAAAATATAAGGATTCGCATACTTGGGGATTATTCGATAGCCTTGGTAAGCAATCAACCAAAAATAATTTTGGCTACAAATATTTTGTAAAGGAAATAGTACCTACTATCGCAGATCTTCTACACAAAAATACAGTCTATAATTATTCAGCATTTATACATATGTGGGGTCCACTCAAGATTCATAAAGATTTACCGCCTAATGATGATTTGATCCCTGGTAGAAGTTTATGTTTTCCCTACTCGGTAAACGGTAGCCGTAACAATTACCAAGAATGTTCCACTAGGATTTTTGACCAGGATAAAAATTTAATTGACACTTTGTTATGGAAACCAAATATGTTGTTATGGTGGGAAGGTAACTTATATCATGATAGCGGAAATTTTGACAACTTAGATTATAAAGAGTTTTTTATCACCCAAACTTATTTGGAAAAAAGTTTTTAACAACTTATCCGAACACCGCCCCTTGATTTTTCAAATATTTCATCAAGTGTAAAACCACTTCTTTACGGTGGTGAATAGCGGCCTTTTGATCCTGATCCAAAGGATAAGGCAGTGGTTTCTTTTCATTCCATGGCACATAGTTTTTGTAATCTGCCACATAGTTTTCATACATCCAGACGTTCGAACAGAAAGTAAAAAATTTGTATATACCCGGACAATTTTCTATCAGATGTGCTTTACTCATACCAGGATGGTATCCGGGATTGTTTTCTTTGTCATCATTGAGCCATGGTATATAGGGCTCACGGTAGTTGTTGCCTGCGTCGAATATCAAATGTCTTATTTTATTCAACTGCAAAAATGCCTGGAATGTTATTAGTTTTACAAAGAGATTGTCATGTGTAGGTCGTTCAATATGGTTTATCAACACTCCTGTCTTTAGGAAAGTCTTTAAAGTCTCAATGTCAATGCTGTGATGAATTTTATCAATGTCGTGATCAGTGTCTTGCCATTTCATCATGTAATTAAAATTATGTAATGGATCTACGTCTTTTGCTATGGGTAGATCAAAACGGTTGAAATGGCTGACTGGCATTATCAACATGTCGGGCCTGCCATTTTGTGCGATCCATTCAATAGCACCTCTTATTTGTCTTTCAGGTGAAGCTTTTCGCTGTGAAATATTCACAACTTTATCTACTGAAAAAATGTCTTTTAGTTCTTCTGCAATCTCCGAGTAAACCAAGCCATAACTACACCCTGCAATCAAGAGTACCTTAGTCATCACCAGCCCATGTATATTTTAAATACACATCCAACAATCACCATCAAGCCAACTAATACTCCTGGTATTAGGGTAGCTGGGTGCATTCTTTTCATTATGTCTTCGTTATCTTTTTCTACTTTTGCCCAATGTTCTTGTTTATTCATTTTACTCTGTTCCCTCTCAATGCAAAAAATAGACCTCCACAGTACAACATCAAGTGGAAGTGTTCGTACATTATTACATACATGATACTTTCAGGTTCTGTGATCAAAATAACACCTGTCATTATGCCACATATTACTATGCCACTGAATCTGGTAAGGAAGTCGCCTACACCATCTTTCAAGGCAATAGTTATCCCACCAGCAAGTAAGCCAATACCAGAAAACAATTCTCCCCATGCAACAAAAAACCAAACCGACATTGGAAGTCCAAATGCTTCTGCGTCTTCAATAGATAACGGAAGTTTTTGTAGTCCTTGTAGAATAAAGACAATGCCAAGTGGTGTTCTTAGCAACCAATTGGCACCTTTAAACTCAGGTATCTTTTTAAGATATTGTCCTAGTTCCATGTTATAGTTGTTCTAAAAGTTTTCGCAATTTTTTCTTACTTTTACCCATTGCTTTGATTTTTGCAATCGCGTCTTTGTTAGACGTATCACCGCCTACAACAACAAGTGCAATCATGCCCATGCTTTTGTGTGGTGTGCATTGATAATAGTATATGCCTGGTATATCAAAAGTAATTGATACTTCTTTGTTAAATTTACTTTTCTTGGGAATGTCCCAACCTTCGGGCCCTGCCAAAAAATGGACATTGTGTCCTTTAGTGGTTGGCAACCATGTGATTGTGTCACCCACATCTATTCTGGAAATGTCTTCCGAATAAACCATAGATGCATTGTCAGATTTTCTTTTGTTTAGCATTTCAACAGTTATGTCTGCCGCTAACGTGTTTGTTGTAAAACACAGTAACAAAATAGATATTAAGTATTTCATTTTTTATTCCTTATTGTAATTAAAAATTTATTATATAGAATTTTGTACGTGCTGTCTATATAATTGTTCTGCGGCCATGTTTTTTCCTTTGGCTTCAGTTTGTATATCGAAATGTTCAC
>TARA_B100001778_G_scaffold56956_1_pt1 | contig 10308 bp, 13 predicted proteins | sample TARA_B100001778 | Tara Oceans TARA_B100001778 (sample SAMEA2623826) | marine metagenome | biome: marine biome (ENVO:00000447); feature: deep chlorophyll maximum layer (ENVO:xxxxxxxx); material: "saline water (ENVO:00002010), including plankton (ENVO:xxxxxxxx)" | depth 40 m
TTTTCTGGGCACTTACCTGCAGAAGCAAATCCAACTGCTGTGTGCGGATCTAAAATAATATTGTGATTCTCATAAATTTCACTTATAGTTCTGTTTACTTCATCCTCGGATACTGAATAAGAACAAAAATGGTTTTTAATTTGACCTATCATGTCATTACTTAAAGTATATGTTCCTGTTTTCTTGAGTTCAGACATTAATTTATTTACATATTCAGTATCTTTACTAATATCAAACAATAATCTTTCAAAATTACTAGATATTTGAATGTCTATACTAGGAGATGTAGTCTCTTTTACCTTACGTAACTCATGTTCACCTGAAGTTAATGTTCTTGTGAGAATATCATTTTCATTGGTAGCTATGTTTAACATATCTATATCTAAACCCATTTTTAATGCAATATAACCGGCTAGAATATCTCCAAAATTACCAGTAGGGACTGAGAATAAGACTCTTTTACCAGTAGTTTTCAGTCTACTAATCGTATAAAAATAATATACAATCTGACACATAATTCTTGCCCAGTTAATAGAGTTTATCGCAGTAAGATTATTATTTTTTTTATAAGATTGATCTGAAAAAATCTGTTTTATGATATTTTGACAATCATCAAAACTACCTTTAACAGCAATGTTAAAAACGTTATCTGATTTTATGGTAGTCATGAATTTACGTTGTACTTCTGAAATTTTATTATAGGGATGTAGTATAAATATTTTAACAGATTTTATATTTTTAAAACTTTCAATTGCAGCTGCACCTGTATCGCCAGATGTAGCCCCTAAAATATTTAAAGAGCGATCTTCTTGTTTGAGATAGAATCCCATTAGTTGTGATATGAATTGCATCGCAACATCTTTAAAAGCATAAGTTGGTCCATGAAATAATTCTAATAAATATTTATTATCATTGATTTTATTTAATGGTGTAATCTCAGGATGATCAAATGAAGAATAAGCCTTATCAATAATATTTTTTAAGTCATCATCTGATAATGATGAATCAATATAGGGGGATATCACTTCAAATGCAATTTGTTGATAACTCATACCAGAAAATCTCGATAAAGTTTTTTTCTCTAACTTTGGCCATGTCTCTGGTACATACAATCCACCATCAGGAGCTAGTCCCTCAAAAATTACATCTTTGAAAAGAAGTTCCACACTTTTACCTCTAGTACTAGAATATTTAATATTATTTTTCATCAATCTTAAATACTCTTATTTTATAAACTTTGTCTTTAACATGTTCTAATAGTTCTATTTGTTTAATTGCATCATCAATTAACGAGCCTTTGACTGCGTTAGTTATCATTACAATTGGTATTAGTGAATTAGCATCATTAGGTTCATGCTGTGTTACAGCTTCAATGCTTATTTCTTCTGAAGCCAAGATATTGGTTATCTCCGCCATTACACCTGAAATATCTTCAGCGTGAATTCTTAAGTAGAAAGGGCTACTAATATCGCTGTTATTTTTAATTTGCAAAGAACTTGTTCCTATTGAACCGATACTATAATTGCTAGTTTTATTCTCATTTGATACATAATTAATCGCGTCAACTAAATCTGATATAACAGCAGAAGCTGTTGCATCTCCTCCTGCGCCATTACCATATAACATCGAAGTTCCAAATTTATCACCATTAATTAATATAGAGTTTTTTACTCCATTAATTTTTGAGAAAACATTATCTATTGGGACTAGTACCGGATGTACTCTTGACTCAATAAAGTCACCATCTTTTTTTGTTATGCCTAAGTGTTTGATGCAATAACCAAGCTCTTTAGCGTATATCATATCCATTGGTGTAATGTTTTCAATTCCTTCAATATAGATATGCTTCAAAGGTGAAGCTACCTTGTAAACCAAAGAAGTTAATATGGATATCTTATGGGCTGCATCCATTCCATTGATATCAAAGGTTGGATCTGCCTCTGCATATCCAAGTTTTTTTGCTTCATCTAAAGCATCATTAAAATCTAAATTATAAGATGACATTTGATCCAATATATAATTACATGTCCCATTAATAATACCTGCTAAAGATAAAATCTCTTCGTTAGCCATACTATTTGATAAAGTCTTAATTATTGGAATAGCTCCGGCAACAGATGCTTCAAAACCAAGGTATATATTGTTCTTTTTTGCAAGACTAAATAGCTCATCACCATGCTCAGCTATCAAGGCTTTATTGGCAGTTATGATATGTTTGCCATTATTTATGGCATTCTTTAATAACTCATATGAGGCATCAATACCACCAACTAGTTCAACAATAATATCTACATCAGAACTAGAAGCCATATCCAAAATATTATTAGTGACAGCGATGTTTTTTGGATATTTCTTGGATTTAATTGATCTATCAGCTATCATGCTAATCTCAAAATCAACAGATACATTTGAGCGAATTTTACTTTGATGCTCAGTGATATGACGCAAAAAACTTTGGCCTACAGTTCCTAATCCGCATACTCCAATCCTCAACATACTTACTCCTTCTGTATAAAAAACTATATATTATCATTAATTAATCTATAATTCTTATTATTATGAAACTTACTCTTCAAACTAACAAATCTGATGTTTTCATAAAAAACTATGAAAACCATAAGATTTATATCAATGATAAAGTATTTGAAAACAATATTATGATTATAAATTCAAATATAACTAAATGGGAAATCACAAGTTTAAAAATCTCAACTCACGAGTATTATAAGGAGATTTTAATGGCAAAACCCGAAATTGTAATCATAGGTACTGGCACAAAATTAATTATGCCTGATAATAAATTAATCCATGAAATTCATAAAAAAAATATTGGTATTGAGTTTATGATAACTGAGTCAGCTTGTAAAACATATAATGTGCTTGCATCCGAGAATAGAAACATAGCTGCTGGTTTATTGCTATAATTTAATTATTACAAATAATAATAATATTACGAAAGATAACCATAAAAAATATTTATTCAGATAATAAAGAATAGGGTCACCATAGCGTTCAGCAATATATGCAACTAAAAAAAATCTCATACCTCTGCCAATTAATGAAACTAATATAAAAAGAAAAATATTTAATGAAAGCAAGCCTGCCGTAATAACAAATATTTTATAAGGTAGAGGCGTAAAGCTTGATATAAAAAGTATTATAACCCCATATTCTATAAATAAATTTTTTGATTGATTAAATTCTTCTAAATAACCATATTCTATAATATAAGGATTAATTTCATTAAATAAGAATACGCCAAGAAAATATCCTACAACTCCACCTAGTACTGATGTAACTGTTGTAAGAAAAGCTAAATCAATCCATTTATAAGATTTAGACATAGACATCGGTATTAGTAAAACATCAGTAGGAATAGGAAAAAATATTGATTCTATAAAACTCAGAAAACCTAATATTTTTTTAGACTTGAATAATAGTAATTTATCTCTCAAATAGTTGTACATCATTAAATAACCCCTTCAAGCATCGGTACAAATAAAACATCATCAACCTCTTTTTTAAATACTCCATTTTTTGTATTTTTTACTCTAAATAGTTTCTGTTTACCATTCATATTAAGAGGCAACACCATTCTCCCATTTGAAGTTAATTGGCTAACTAGCTTCTCTGGGATATCTGAAGGAGAAGCGGTCATTATGATTGCATCGTAGGGTGCATTAGCATAATAGCCATCAAAACCATCACCATATACGAATTTAATATTTTTATATTCTAATTTTTTTAGAAGATTCTCTGTTTTTTGCTGTAACGGTTTTATTCTTTCAATTGTAGTGACATGCGTAAAAAGCTTAGCTAGTATAGCTGTCTGATAGCCACAGCCAGTACCAATCTCTAACACTTTTCCCATATTGTCCTCCTCCATCAATAATTGTGTCATCTTAGCAACTATATAAGGCGAGGAAATAGTTTGGCTGAATCCAATTGGTAATGCATCATCGTCATATGCTCTATTTTTTAATGCTGGCTCAATAAATAAGTGTCTTGGCATAGTTGACATTATATCTAAAACCGAAGTATCTGTGATGCCTTGACTTTTTAAGCGACTTAGAATTAAATTTTGTTGATCTGAAGAAATTATATCTTTACTCATGAATATAATGATAGCTTATTTTTTCAGTTTAATTGTATTAATAATTTTTTTTGAATCATACATATTCGTGGTTAATGGTGTTATAGAAATATATTTATCCTGTATTGCTTTAAAATCAGTGTTTTTAGTTGATTTTACTGAATTTCCAACAGGTCCAATTTCGGCAGATATAGTATTTTTATTTTTAATGATAATAGGTTTTTTTGAAATTTGTCTATTTCCTAAAATAGTATATTTTATTCCTTTGATTTTAGAAAATGGGATGTCTGGGATATTAATATTATAGATATTTTTATTTTTATATTTTTTTTTGAATAGATGATTAAATAAAAAATTAATTTTTTCTTTTAAATCATCAGTATATTTTGGTTTCTTAGATGTAATAGATATGGCAAATGGGGCATATTTACAAAATCTACCTTCAATAGCAGCAGCTACAGTTCCAGAATAAATTACATCATCACCAAGATTACTTCCATAGTTAATGCCCGAAATAACAATATCAGGGAGATTTCTCATTAAACCCCGTGACACTATATGTATACAATCCGCAGGTGTTCCCTTTATTTTATAATGCTTAGTATCTATTTGTTTTACATCTACCATTGAATGTACAGAAAGAGCGCTACTGCATGCGCTCATGTTTTTATGAGGAGCTGCTACAGTTACATCGCCGTAATCTTTAAGAATTTCTTCAAGTATTCTTATGCCCGGTTGGTTATAACCATCATCATTTGATAATAATATTTTCATTAAAGATTAATAATAATTTATATTTCTATTATACTTAAATAATAACTAATTAGCATAAAAATATATGAAAGATGAAAACGAATCAGAATTTAAAAAGTTATTATCTGAATCTAATATTGACCTAGATAAAGTCTTAAGTGAAAAAAAAGATGGAGATATATCTCATGAAAAAGAGTATATAGATACCAATGTTAGTCATGATGGTTTACATGATGGTGGTGGTGATGAAATTTTTTTACATAAAAAAGATGGGCTACAAAATAAGATTTTTACTCAACTTAAATCTCTAAAATATAATTTTAATTCATCTGAAATTCTTGATCTTCATGGCTTTACTATAATTGAAGCTGAAATACAAATTAATAATTTCTTAGAATATAGTTATAAGAATAATGCAAAATATCTCCTTATTATTCATGGCAAAGGCCTAAATAACAAAGATGGTATAGCACCTATAAAAAAACTTGTTGAAAAGATTTTAATTAATTCACCTCATGTGTTAGCTGCAAGCTCAGCCAATAAAAAAGATGGAGGCCATGGCGCTACTTATCTAATACTCAAAAGATAGTAATATTTTTCCTATTGATGCAAGTCTTTGAGCAATAAATTCTTTTCAGTACTATCTAAAAATTTATAGTTACCTTCTCTTAAGTTATTCAAATGAACAGTTGAGTACTTTATTCTTTTGAGAGAAAATACTTTACAATTAACAGCCTGAAAAACCCTTCTGACTTCGCGGTTCTTTCCTGTGGTCAAACTGACTTTATAAGTTCCATTATCATAACGAGTTTGAGAAATTTTAGAAAACTTTCCTGTTTCTGATAATCCAATCTTTACCCCTGATAAACATTCATTCTGTTTTGATTTATTAAAATTACCATTTATTACTACTTCATATGTTCTAATAATATTTGAGGAAGGGTGCATTAGTTTATTTGCAATATCACCATTATTTGTAAATAAGAGTAAGCCTGAGGTTTTGACATCTAATCTCCCAACATTAATCCATCTGCCATTGATATTAGGAAGATTGTCAAAAACAGTTTTGCGTTTAGCCGTATCTCTACGTGTCACAATATATCCTACTGGCTTGTTATAAACTAAAATCTCAATTTCAGAATTTATTAATTCTTCTGTCACCTGATATTCTTTTTGATTGAAAGTTATTTTATCATCAATAGCAACTTTTGAACCCAGAGTAGCAATAGAATTGTTAATTTTTATCAATCCTTGTTTGATATATTTTTCACACTCTCTTCTGGATAGCACTCCAATCATTGATAATATCTTTTGTACTCTATACATTTTATGAAATATTTATTATATTAGTTTTAATAATGAATTTAGATAATATGAAAAAATTAAACATAATAGTAATTATCGTATCAGATACAAGAACAACTGCTACTGATAAATCAGGTAAATTATTAAAAAAATTAATCACTATATCAGGGCATAAAGTTTTGGATAAAATAATTGTTCCAGATGATATTTATAGAATTAGACATGTTGTTTCAAAGTATCTTATAGATAAAAAAGTAGATGTTATTATTACCAGCGGTGGAACTGGCATAACTGGAAGAGATGGAACACCGGAAGCTATAAAAGTTCTATTAGATAAAGAGATTGAGGGATTTGGAGAATTGTTTAGATCATTATCATTTAATAAAATAAAAACATCTAGTCTTCAAACAAGATCGCTGGCTGGTGTAGCTAATTCGAAATTTATCTTTGTACTACCTGGCTCTGTTGATGCTTGTTCAACAGCATGGAATGAAATAATACAGTATCAATTAAATAGCATGACAAAACCATGTAATCTAGTAATGCTAATGCCTAGGTTGAGAGAGTAGTTATTGAACCTCCATCTCTCCAGGTGGTGGTAAATCACTAAGTGAGGTTAAGTTAAAATAATCTAAAAATTTTTTGGTTGTGGCCAATAATTCTGGTTTTCCGGGCGATTCTTTATGTCCAACAACTTTAATCCATTCAAACTCGATTAAATTTCTTATTATTTGAGGATTAACAGTAACTCCTCTTATTTCTTCAATATCTCCTCTAGTTACTGGTTGCTTATATGCAATAATCACCAATGTTTCTAAAAAAGCTTTTGAGTATCGCGTAGATGACTGTTTGTTAAGTTTACTTAACCATGTATCAAAACCATTTTTTATTTGTATTCTATATCCACTAGCTACTAATATTACTTCAAAAGAATTTTTCTTATAACTTAGATTTAATTCTTCAATTGCTTTCTTTATTTGATTTTTAGATGGTTTTTTTTCATCAAATAGATTTGCAATATCTTGCAGACTTAATGGCTCATGTGCGGCCATAAGGGCGCTTTCAATTATTAAATGTAGAGGTTTAGACTGACTCATGAAGCACTAGATTGTAAATAAATCATCGAGTAATCCTCATTTTGTATAATATCGATTAAACTTTCTTTGACCATTTCTAAAATAGCTAGAAATGTGACAATTGCACCCATTTTACCCTCTTTATGAGTAAAACAGTCAATGAATTTTATAGTTCCATTTTCATTTATGTTATCTAATATTAGCGACATTCTTTCTCTAACAGATAATGTTTCTGATTGTATATTGTGGGACGCGAATATTTCTGCTCTTCTGAGAACTTCTTGAAAAGCTAATTCTAACTGCGATAAATCAATAGATGGAGCATCATCTTTCCTTTCAAATTTGGCCAAGATACCAGATACAACGAAAGTATCTCTGTTTAAGCGTGGTGCATCATCTAGCTTTAGAGAAAGTTCTTTATATTTTTGATATTCCATTAATCTTTTAATCAAATTTGCTCGCGGATCATCTTCTTCATCTTCATCATTTTCATTAGGAACTAACATTTTTGATTTAATTTCAGCAAGTGTAGATGCCATAACTAAATAATCTGACGCTAATTCAAAATGCATTTGCTGCATTAGGTTAATATACTCAACATATTGATTAGTAATTGGCAAAATTGGAATATCAACCACGTCAATATTTTGTTTTTTAATTAAATATAGGAGCAAATCAAGTGGTCCTTCAAATTGTTCTAATATAACCCTCAGAGCATCAGGTGGTATAAATAAATCGTCTGGTATATCAGTAATTGTTGTACCATTTAATATTATTAAATTATTTTTATTTGTATCTAACATATTCTATCTTTTAATCATACCAATTAATGCATATAGTTCGGAAAGGTTTTTTCTACTTATTTTACGTGCATTTAAGGCACCCTCGGATAAGACTTTATCTAAGTAATTATGATCATCTAGTAATTTGTTAGTTTCCATTGAGATAGGTTCCACTACTGAAATTATCGATTCAGCTAAGTCTTTCTTAAAGACAGATATTTCTTTTGATGCATAGCTTGCGATTGTAGTTTTTTTATCTTGATTTCTACAAGCGCAGTATATATTTAATAAATTATTAATCTCGAGTCTTGACTCGGCCTCTTCGAGACTATCAGGCATTTTCATTGAATCAGTTTTAGCCTTTTTGATTTTTTTATGGATTTCATCATTACTATCAGTCATTAAAACTCTTGAGTAATCCGATATATCAGATTTACTCATTTTTTTTGAACCATCTCTCAGGCTCATAATTCTCATAGATGATTTATTAATCAAGGGTTCTGGGAGAATAAAAAAATTACTTTTATAATCAGTATTGAATTTGTGAGCTATATCTCTTGCTAACTCAAGATGTTGTTTTTGGTCATCACCTACAGGTACATGTGTAGCTTTATAAAGTAAGATATCTGCGGCCATTAAAATTGGGTAAGTGTACAGTCCAACAGATGCATTTTCTCTATTTTTGCCTGCCTTATCTTTAAATTGAGTCATCCTATTTAACCAACCAATTCTTGCGGTGCAGCTCAATATCCAAGATAATTGAGTATGCTCAGGAACCTCTGATTGTTTGAATATGATATTTTTAGTATGACTTAAGCCAGAAGCTAAAAATATCGCCAATACCTCTCTACTTCTCTGAAGCAATAGGTCAGGATCTTGAGGCAATGTAATTGCATGTAAATCTACAATTGAGAATATGCTGCTATAACTATCTTGATTTTTTACGAATTGAGTAATAGCTCCTAAATAATTACCCAAATGTATTTCACCTGAAGGTTGTACACCAGAGAAAATGATTTTATTACTCATAATTAGCCTAAATACACAAAACTAATATAATTCTAGCATAAAGTTTCATAACACTCATTTCTTATATAATTTTTTAAAAATTATCATATAATTAGAAAATGAGTGAAAAAAGAATTAAATTAATACAAAATAGCCTACAATCTCTTGAGCCAATAAAAATTAATATAGAAGATGAAGGACATTTACACGTTGGTCACGCTGGAGCAAAATCTGGGGGTCATTTTAAGCTATATATTGTATCTGATTCATTTAAAGGAAAAAATATGGTCCAGAGGCATAAGTTAATTTATCAAACTCTAGGTCAACTAATGGAGACAGAGATACATGCTTTATCAATTAAAGCTTTGAGTAACGACGAGTGCTAATCAATTAAGCATCTATATACTACAGCATCCTCTCTACCCGCAGACGTCTTATAATAGCCTTTTCGTATACCTATAGTATGGAAGTTATATTTTTCATATAGCTTTTTAGCGGGTTTATTGGTAACTCTTGTTTCTAAGAAAATCATTTTAGATCCAAGGACATGGCATTTGGCTATTATCATTTCAATTAGCTCCGATGCAATGCCGTTACCCCTATAATCTTTATCAATAGTAAGATTTAAAATATGACTCTCATGAGTTGATATTTTAGAAATTACATAACCAATAATTTTATTATTATAGCTTGCTATATAAAAATCATATTTATTAAGCAAACAGTCTTTTAGTATATTCCTTGACCATGGAAATTCATAAGACCTACATTCTAAATCATATACCTGATCTAAATCAATCATGCGCATATCTTCAAAATCTATAAACTGTAATAAATTAGCAATCATCAGAACTTATTATACTTTTTAAAAATTTTAAATCATCCCAAACTTTAGTCTTTTGTGACGGGCTTCTTAAAATATAGGCTGGGTGATAAAAAACTATAATAGGGATATTATATTTTTCAATAAAAAATTTTTTTAATCTCAACTCAGAAATTGGTTTATCCTGATTTAATAGTCGGTTTGCTGCAATTTTTCCCAAAAGAACAAGTACTTTAGGCTTAATTATATCTATTTGTCGGTCAAGAAAGCCTGAACAGGATTGAATTTCAGCTTCGCTGGGGTTGCGGTTTTCAGGAGGTCTGCATTTGACAGTATTAGTAATAAATATAGATTCACGATCAAGATTAATTGAGGTTAAAAAAGAGTTTAATAGTTTTCCTGCTCTCCCAATAAAAGGTTTACCTGCCTTATCCTCTTCCCGGCCCGGGGCTTCACCAATTATCATTA
>TARA_B100001778_G_scaffold66111_1_pt1 | contig 10250 bp, 3 predicted proteins | sample TARA_B100001778 | Tara Oceans TARA_B100001778 (sample SAMEA2623826) | marine metagenome | biome: marine biome (ENVO:00000447); feature: deep chlorophyll maximum layer (ENVO:xxxxxxxx); material: "saline water (ENVO:00002010), including plankton (ENVO:xxxxxxxx)" | depth 40 m
ATAGGTTACTATGCAGACGGATCTGTTCCAGATACAAGAAGTTTAACTGATACAAACCTTAAGCCAATGTATGGTGAAGAAACTATTATTGGTTATTCACAAGTACTTGAATCAGGTGCTTTTGAGGGTTGGGATTTTAATGCTTACTATGTGCAAAGAGAGCTAGCAACAACTATTGAAGATGTCGCTATTGATGCTGCTGTAAACGCATGGTGTGCTGCTGGTAATGGTGATCCTGTTGGATGTGCTGCATTTACTGGTTTCCATCAGTATGTTGTTACCAATCCTGGTAATGATATGAATGTATATCTTCCAGAATTTGATCAGTATGTTGATCTTTCTGCAGCTGATCTTAATTACCCAAAACCAATTCGTGAATACGATGGTTACACTGTAGAGCTTGAAAGAGCTTGGGACGGTGACTGGGCATTAAGACTTGCATATACTAATTCTGATACTGTAGGTAACTACGAAGGTACTGTTAAGTCTGATAACGGACAAGACGATGCTGGTATTACCCAAGACTTTGACCAACCTGGTTTAACAGATGGTAGTTATGGAAAACTTCCTAACCACAGAAAACACATCTTTAAAGCTAATGGTTCAAAAATGATAGCTAACAATCTTGTTGCTGGTATGAATATGTCAGTAACATCACCTAGATACTACGGTTGTATTGGTGAGCACCCAACTGATGTTTATGCAGCAGCTTATGGAGCTTCATCATGGTACTGTAATGGTGTTTTAACACCTAGAGGATCTGTTTCACAGAGCGCTTGGGTTATCCAGTTGGATGCCTTGCTTGCATGGAACCCTCCAGTTGCTAACGGTGATCTAACTTTAAGAATGGATGTGTTTAACATTTTAGACTTAGATGCAATCACTGATATCAATGAGTATGGTGAAGATGGTGGTGGAGTAGGAAGTATGGATACTAATTATCTAAGACCTACTAACTATCAAACAGCTAGAAGAATTAGATTTGGAGCTTCTTGGAGGTTCTAAGTTTTAATTAACTGTTTAAAAGGGGTGCTTTAGCGCCCCTTTTTTTTAGCTTGTTACCTTGATAGGAGTTTCGCCGGCTATAGTGATTCGATGCATTAATCTTTCATGACCATCATAACCACCTTCAGCCATATGCATCACAGATCTGTTGTCCCACATAATTAACATGTCAGGCTCCCACTTATGTCTATAAATATATTTTTCTTGAGTCATGTGTTCAAACAATTCAGCTAACAGAATATAAGCATCAACATCAGACATCCCATCTATACCTATGGTATAGATAGGATTAATAAATAATGATTGCCTTTTAGTCTCTAAATGCTCTCTTACAATAGGATGCAGATTGAACTTATTAGCTTTTGTAGATGATTTTATTTGCATTGTGCGTTCTTTTTCTTCTAAAGCATAAAATCCATCTTTGGCGTAAGGTAGTTTTGCGCTATGAATAGCATACAAACCATCCAGCTTATTTTTCATATCTTTTGAAAGATCGTCATAAGCCAAAGTTGAGTTAGTAAATAAAGTATCACCACCAACTGGAGGTATAATTTTTGAATGTAACATTGTTGCTGAGGGTGGCGTTGCTTGAAATGACCAGTCTGAATGCCAACTGCCACCAAAGACCGATGCTTCCTCCGAAGCTTTTCTTCTTAACTCAACTATATGAACTTGAGACTTCATGGGGACTAAAAATGACTCCTCACCAAATTTTCCAAATTGCATAGCAAAATTATTATATGCATCATGACTCAGTTTTTGATTAGGAAATATTGCAACTGAATTTTTAACCCATAAATTGCGCACAGCATCCAATTCCTCTTCAGTAAGAGGATTAGAAAGATCAATTTCTGTAATCTCAACACCAATTTGAGAAGATGAGTTTAATTCTTTAAATTTCATGTAACTTAAATATAGCAAATAATATTAAATAGGAACATTGCTGATATATAATTCATCATCTTTGGGGCTATAGCTCAGCTGGGAGAGCGCTTGCGTGGCACGCAAGAGGTCGGCGGTTCGATCCCGCCTAGCTCCACCAATTTATATAACTAAATTTATTTAATTAATATAGAAACTCTGTAATATATATTCTTAATGAAATATATTTTTATTTTTATCTTTTCTTTTCCATTGTTTGCTAATGAAGTTTATATAAATTATGAAAAAAATTTTATGGATGCTGATTGGAGCTTTTTACCAGAAGTTCCCTCATCATTTAGTGAGAATAGTTCAGACACCATAGAAGTTGGATTTTTATATAAGAAAATACAAGGAAGTTTTTTTAAAAATGATATTGAGCTTATACTGGATAGAGCAACTGAACCAAAAAATGTTACCTTAAATGCAAAAAAAGAAGGAGGATCATTTGGCTATACCATTAATGATAGCAATTTAGTTTATATATCTTATTCAGGTCAGGTTGCTGATCAGCAAATCTTCAATTGTTATGAATTTAGCGGTTTTATTATAGGTGGTTGCGAAAGCGCAACTTTTGCAATTAGTTCATCAAATCCAAAATATGATGACTTGGATTCAAATATAATAAGTATTGATGGAGATACAAATACATTTAAGCTTGGCTTTGAAAGATACATAGAAAATTTTTGGTTAAATTCATTCTCATTTGAGGTTGCTGAAACCAATTATAACTACAATTGGCTTTCTCCTATTGAAGATATTCGATCACCATTGTTATTAAATTTAACAATAAATGGAAGTACTTTAGGAGAGGCAATTGAGGCAACCTTAGGTAGATTACCCCAAAGAGATCAGTGGCTTAGCAAACAAATAAATCTTGGATTAAAACAAAAGTTTATATCAATTTACAACTTTAATATTATTGGTGAATATGACCTAGTTATTTTAGACTTTAAAAATTACTCTAACTACAAGATGACACCAAAATATAACCTTAAGATAAGAACTGGAGTTGAAATCTATTTTAATAATATTAGCTTAACCTTCTATGGGGATATATATAAAAATAATCTCATTGGTTTTGAGCCAATAACCTTTAATCAAAGAACAGAACATTATTTTGATAAAACATATGGCGAACTTGGTCTATTGTTTAAAATTAAATTTTGATCTTTCATTCATCATAAATATGAGTTAAATTAACTCATAATGTATTCAATTTTACTAAAAAATTTACTCATTATTATATGCTCTTTGATCATCGTTTCCTGTGGTGGTGGCGGTGGTGGTAGTAATCCTGCTCCTCCAACACCCCCATTAACTCCAACAGTAAGTCTTTCTGCAAACCCTGTATCAGTTGAGTTAAACAATACATCAACCTTAAGTTGGTCATCAAACAATACTACAACATGCTCTGCTTCATGGACTTCTTCAAATGCAACTTCTGGTTCTGAGGATGTAACAATTTCAACAGCTGGTAATAATACTTTTAGCATTACCTGTACTGGTGCTGGAGGATCACAGTCCGCTACTGTCGAAGTTGAAGGCTACAGGAATATGAATGGCATTTCAGTTGATGGATATATTTCTGGTGCTGAAATTTGTATTGATGAAAATGAAAATTGGCTTTGTGACTCTAGCGAGGATTCAATTTCATCAGATAATAATGGAGAGTTTACTATTAAATATGCAGATGGTAATTTGTTATCTATAGGTGGTACCGATTTAGATACCCAAATACTTCTAGATAATTTACTAATTAATCACAAGTTAATTGGACATAGTAATTTTAAAGTTATTTCACCGATAACTTCAGTTGCATCTTTTTTATCTGACTCATCAATTATAAATCCAGCACTTGGCATTGATAATTCTATTGATATCTATACTTTCGATCCGGTCTTAAATATATCTCAATCTGTCATAAATGATTATGTATACGAAAAAGGTAATCAATTAACAGTACTTGCTTTTACTCTTCAAAATATAACAAATAGCATTAATAGTTCTTTAGAAACTACTCAAGATTTTTTTAAATCGATATCTGAGGAATTAGAACAAGAATTCAGTCAAACAAATGAGCTAATCGATATAGAATCATCTGTTTTTATTCAGAAAGTTCTTGATAATGTAGTATTAGAAAAAAGTTTATCTATTGGTGAGACTGAAAAAGCAAACACAGTTTCTGCTATCTCAAAAGTACTCCCAGTATTAAGAGTTTATTCTGATAGTCAGATAACAAAAGCAGTTTTTAATTTTTCAATTTCAACTCTACAAAATGATATACCTTCAATTACCAATGGAACAGCAGATGAAACATTGATTAATTCATACACAACCGATATCTATAACTACATAGCCAACGATCAGAATATAGACGTAAAGGAAATTAAACCAAATTCACTTCCTGTTATAACAACTGACCTATTATCACTTTCAATTGATGAAAATGAATTTAATGTCACAAACATAGAAGCTGTTGATGATGATGGTGATGAAATTTTTTATTCATTGTCAGGAACCGATGCAGACCTCCTTAATATTTCAAATACTGGAGTATTAAGTTTTAATTCATCCCCTGATTTTGAGGTTCCTTCTGATAGTGATGGAGATAATAACTTTGTCTTTAATGTTGCTGTTACTGATGATAGTTCAGCATCACTATCTGGCTATGATTTTTCTGCCTCAACAGACAATAATGCAAATGTTTCAGTTCAAAATATTGATGAAGATCTAATATATTTTAACTTATCGTCGGTAGACGGTACTGATACATCGAGTCCTAAATTAAATATTTCAATGCAAATTGATTCTTTAACAAAAGCAGAAGAGGCGCAGGTATTAATTGAGTATCCAACTGCATCTAATCCAAATTCAACTGATTTTGGTGACGGTGCTCAAGAATTTTTGTATACCGGAATTGGAACCAATGATGGTATAAATTGGAATATATCCCATGATTTACCGGTTTATTCGCTTTCAGGAACTTACAAGGTTAGAAATTTAAGAATCACTAGAGGAGATCTTGATGATTTAATTATTAATGCATCTACAATTAAATCTAAAGGCTTTGAATCAAATGTAAGTTTACAAAATTCACGTCAAGATAATGTAAATCCTATACTTACATCAATTTCAGATTTTACAATTATAGGAAATGATGGAGATGATGAAACAAATATCGTTATCACTTTTAATACAACTATAGATGAGAAAAATCTAAAAGAAGTTAGGGTTTTTATTAGATTCCCTGGAGGCGCAGATAAAGATTTTACAGGCATTATTAATGTTGATGGTTCAGTATCTTTTGAAATAGAGTTAGACCCAAATGCATCCTCTGGTGATTATCTAATTGATAGGTTTATTATCGAAGATCTTGCAGGCAATCGTGTGACATACACTAATCAAGAATTAAATGATCTTGGGTTAAATAATAAATGGATTTTAGATAATGATATTGCTGATGACCAGGCTCCTAAGATTTTATCGTTAACTCTAAATCCTGTATATGATAACAGTGATTTCAACAGGAAAAATATCCAAGTAAAAGTCTTAACTGATGCACAGCAGACCCCAATAGAAAGAATATATATAAGACTTACTAACGAAGATGGCATTACTCAAATCGATGAAGACTTTCCTACTGAGCAATTTGTTTTAACAGCTGCTGAGTATCTTCATACCTTTGCTTTGCCTTTTGAATATCCATCGGGTACATACAATGTAGATTATATTTTTATTAAAGATAGAGCTGAAAATATAAATAACTATTCTGCGTCAGATATCAAATCTAATTCCTGGGATGATAAAGTTGTTTTTGAGGGTAAAAACAGATTTATAGGTAAAGTTATTGATGGATACATAAGTGGCGCAGAAGTTTTTATTGATCAAAACTTTAACTTTAATAAAGATCCTGGAGAGCTTTCTACCGTTTCTCAAGATAATGGTTCATTTCTTATTGGGACCGATGACGATTCTCTTTATCAATGTCTTCAGAATAGACCCGTAGTTGCAGCAGTTCCTGTTGGAGCAACAGATGAATCACTTGGAGAAGTAACAACAGCCTTTAGGATGATATTGCCTTCAATTAATGATGCTGGAGGTAATAGTTCTATTGTAATTACACCATTTACAGATCTACTTTCTCAGTCAATAATAAATGCAAAGAAAAATAGCTCTATTACAGAGGACCTCACTGTTTCTGAAGGTTGCCAAAGTATTGGTGACTCAATTGCATCATCCGTTACAAATGAAATAAATCAAATTGTTGAAACTATTCAATCAAGCTTTGGTATTAGTCTTGCTGATCTTGTGTCTGATTATATCTCTGGAAACTCGAACAGTATTATTAATGAAACAAAAGCACAAAGAATTGGATCTTTTCTTCCATACTTTAAGTTAATTCAAGATCAAATTGATGCAGACCTTTCAGCAAAATATAATAAAAATATTTATACAAACCTTACTTTAGAAGAAGATTCAATAAATACAATTCTTTCGGATGATGAATTTGAATTGCTTCCGTTAGATTTCTTTACAGTATATAAAACTCAACCTAATAGTGCTGGATGGTTTACGGAAGAATCAATAAGAGCGAAGGGTGCAAAACTCTCTATAGATGGTGAAGTTAAACATTATAAATGTATTACAGAGCCAGAAAATTGTACAACTACTGACTATACAACATCCAAACTTGGTGATGCCTCTGAAGATTACAAAAATATGACTTACTTCTTGAATCCCGGATATTCTTCAACAGATGATATTTCATTTTTTATAGAAGACAATAGAAGATGGAGTACACAAACAAGAGATGGTGTTCTCGTTCGTGAAAAAGATTGTGTATTTGGAGAACAGCTTCAGATAAGTCCTAAAAATCGAGGTAATTTAGATGTTTTAACTAGTATGGCTACTGACGCAACTAATTATAATATTCAAGTTGATTCATGCGACGGATTAGCAGATACAACTAAAAATCTTTTTACACAAAAGAGGACAACTTACGAGACTTCATCTGACTTAGAAAATTCAAATATGCAATATGTCAATGCCAATTGGGATAATGCACAATATCTTCAAAATAAAATAATTAATGCATATACAAATAGAGATAACTTTGATTTAGATGCAGTTGTTCTCGAATTAAAAGGCCTACCATATAAGTACAAGGATCTTAATAAGGCCAGGGCATATGCTAATGATGCAGCAGGAGACAGAGTTTATCTTCAATACACTCTCAGAGATATTTCAAATAACAATACGGTTGAAAATCATTCAATTAGTATTCGCGAAAATCCTGACGATGATGAATATTCAAAACTAGAACTTAACTCTGATGGTGCTTTAATAGAAACAGCTAAATCAACAGGTCAACAAGCACGAGATGACTTATTTAATGCATTTAAAAACTCAGCTGGATATGGTGGAGAAGACTTTACAGGAACCGAGTCTGTAAAAGATAACAGAGTATCTATTCAAGGAAAAACTATCGATGGATATATTTCTGGAGCAAATGTTTTTGTAGATGTTAACTTTAATCAAAGAAAAGATGCTGGAGAATATTCAGCTATTACGAATTCAAATGGTGTATTTGAGTTGTTGGTAGATCAAGATGATTTATCATGTATCAATGCTAGACCAATTGTTGCAGATATACCAGTTGGAGCAATTGATTCTACTTTAGGAGATGTAACAGAAGCCTATCAAATGATACTTCCTTCTAAAAATGATGCTGGCTCAAATGCTATTGTTATCTCTCCATTCACATCACTCCTTACTGAAGCCATTCTTAAAGGAAAAAATGAGGCTGATCTAAGCGAAGATTTAACTGTAGCACAGGGATGTGAAACAGCAGGGGATGCAGTAGCAGAAAAAATTTCCTCTCAAGTATCATCTCTTTTAAGCGATATTGAGAATACATTTGGAATTACATGGAGTTCACTTATTTCAGACTTCATTGCTACGAATGGTTCAGGAAACATTACAGAAGAAATTGCTCAGAAGGTTGCAGCATTTTTTCCAAACTATAAAAAAATTAAAGATGATATTGCTGGTGAATTATCATCAAGGTACGCAAAAGATGTTACACCTAATGTCTCATTATCTAAAGATTCACTCAATGCAATTCTCTCTCAAGGACAATTTACAGAGCTACCTTTGGAATTTTTCTCTGTATATAAAACAAATCCAAATGCTCAAGGTTTTTATAATATTGATGAAATTAGCTCAACTGGAGCAACAGTATCTTCTGATGGAAGCTTAAAAAGATATTTGTGCACATTAAGTGATTCTGCAGATTGTGCAATTTCTGGCCTTTCTCTTAATGGTGTTGCTAATGCTTCAAGAAATTACAACAGACAAGTAAATATTAATAATGACAATTTTTCAGTTGATGGGATAGTTGGTAATATTAATATAAGAGGAAGAGATTCTAGAGGTATTAGAAACGAAGATTCTACCCCTGAATCATATTGTGAATCTGAAGAAACAATTCAATTTGTAGGTCCACAAGATTCTAAAGGATTGCAGATGGAGTATCGATACGGATTTGGAAGAGGGGTTAATAACCTCAAAGATTGCTCACTTCTCCCCAACTACGGACCATCTATAAGTCTAAGAATTGAAAAACAAGGCAGGGGAGTTAACTTCCCAAATACCGCACCTACTTGGGCAATTCAGTTTGGGGTAAACAATCAAGGAACTACCCGATTAACTGAAAGTAAAATTTATAATATTATCGATAATGAAAACCTTGATCCTGAAGCCTTAATTAAAGAAGTTGCTTTAATACCAGCAGCATTTTCTGAGATTGATCAAATGAGGCAACTTTTATCTTATGGAGAGGGTGTTTATTATTACTATTCTCCTAATACAAGCGTTGATTATGATAATGGTGAAACTTTTAAATCATACACATTGCAAGCTTCCTCTGCACCAAGAGATGATCAGTACTATGTTAATGAATGTACTGCCGATGGTTGTAATGATATTGGAGATAATTTATTCGGTCAGGCAGCCAGAGATGCTATGTTTAACATAATGAATGGATCCGCATATGATTATGACGGCTTTATTGGCGAATCTGCACCAGTATCCAATATTTTATTTGAATACGAGAGTAGCGGGGTTAAATTTATTGATAGATTGATTAATGGCAAGAATAGAGACTATAGAGTTTACCCAAGGCTTAATGCAGCTAGTGGATGGATTGATGCTTCCTTGATTGGATCAGAAATCTCCAAGGCATCTATAGATGCATTTATAAATGGAAGTTATACAACTAACACTAAATTTAATTTAGGCCTAAATGTTGATGCCCCTTTTACAAGCGTTCAGGAGTTTAATTTAAAAATATTCTCAAATAATGAGTATTCAACCTCATCAGAATATTTAGAATTGATTGTTGAATTAAAAATTGAAACACTTTCATCAGGAGATGTTCAAGTGACATGGCTTGATCAAGGAAAAGTTATATTTAAGTTTATTGATAATGATGTTTCAATCATTAAAAATGTTGTTAATGAAAGAGGTGATATAAAACGATCTATTCCTAAAGGAAGCTATACTTTTGAAGATTTTGATTTCCTTAAATCGTTATTGGATAAAGTTAGAGATCAGTTCGGTTCATCTGAGCTTCAATTAATTAAAGATTTCTTTAAGAATGGATCTAATTATTCTTACAAAATTGATCTAGGCGCTTATGCAATTCTTGATGATTATGATCAATACTCATCAATAATAGCTGGGACTTTTGGCATTGCTGATTCCCCAATTAACTCTGTTTACAGTTATTATTTACCTATAATTTTTGGAGAGGGCACACAAACTGATATTTGTTTTGATACTGCATGGACAGCAGAAGAAGATATAACATTTGATATAAAACCTATATATAGAAATAAACCCGGCTTCATGACTCCTGAAGAAGTAAATTTTTCATCTAATAGTGTAACAATAGAGGAGGGCAGCAATCAGAAATGTATAGTTTTCAGCTCGCCATCAGATGACAAACTTCAAGAAAGGCAAGAGTTTATAGAGTTTGAAATTGATAATGTTATAAATGCAAAATCAGGAAGAAATATTCCTACTAGATTAACAGTTCAAGATGATTAAAGGCATTAAAGCTTCAGTATTGATTTAATTACTATAAAGATTCAATAGAATGTATTAATATTCTAAAAGTTAATAAATATTAAAATTATAAATATGAGTGAGAATATTAGCTTCTTTAGTAAATTTAAATCCCATCCAACTGTAAGAGCTGGCTCAACCTATGCTGTCGTAGCATTTATTGCTGTTCAGGTTATGAGTTTAATATCAGGACC
>TARA_B100001778_G_scaffold57580_2_pt1 | contig 10223 bp, 7 predicted proteins | sample TARA_B100001778 | Tara Oceans TARA_B100001778 (sample SAMEA2623826) | marine metagenome | biome: marine biome (ENVO:00000447); feature: deep chlorophyll maximum layer (ENVO:xxxxxxxx); material: "saline water (ENVO:00002010), including plankton (ENVO:xxxxxxxx)" | depth 40 m
CTCACCAGTGCCAAATTCAATAATTTTGCTTGGGTATATAACTGGAGGCGTGATGCGCGCTTTTGTAGTGGGCGTGGCCGTGTATCTGGTGACAACACTATTTACAAATATTCCAATTGCCAATGCTTGGTTAGTATTATTAATTACTTTCATGACTGCATTTTTATTTTCAACAGCAGGGTTTATTAATGCAATTTATGCTAAAAGTTTTGATGATATAAATATTGTAACAACATTTATCTTAACGCCTTTGACATATTTAGGGGGAACTTTTTATTCTATAGCTGCATTACCGCAAATTTGGCAAGATATTTCAATATTCAATCCTATAGCATATATTATTAGTGCTTATAGATTAGCTTTCCTTGGCCTTGAAGAAACAAGTCTTGTTCTCTCCTTGTCGATTATTTTTATTTTAATAATCGTTTTGTTTTTATCTGCATTAATGATACTATCTCGAGGGATTGGTATAAAAAACTAATTACACTCATTGATTTGGGAAAGTCAGTAATAAATTCTGACACTGCCCCCGCAACGGTATAACAGTCCGAATGCCAAATAATGAGATTGCCCAGAAAGCGGCGGATGCTTTTGCAATTGGGTTATTCTGATACTCGTTATCAGTTCAAATTGCGAATGTGTCCTTTTTAACAAAAGGAGCATTATGAATAAGATAAAATACGCAGTTATACTGCTAGCAATAAATTATGCTAGCTCAGTAATAGCCGATTCAAAATTAAGTGAAATAGTCGTCAGTCCATCCCAAAGAACAACCACCATATTTGATTCACTAAGTTCAGTAGAAGTTATAACTCAAGATCAAATACAATCTTTGGGGTATGCAACTGTGGATGAAATATTAAGTCATTCCAGCTCCATTAGTATAGGAAGCAATGGTGGTCATGGTCAGACAAAATCAATATTTATGAGGGGAACTGAGAGTAATCATACTAAAGTCTTAATAAATGGGGTTGCACTAAATCCTGGAACATTAGGTGTACCATCTATACAGCATATTTCTGTTGAAATGTTAGATAGAATCGAAATATCAAAAGGGAGCATGTCTACACTTTATGGAAGAGATACTATTGGAGGGGTAATTAATATAATTACAAAAAAGAATTATAATGATAATAAAACTCAAGTATTTTTAAGTACAGGTAGAGATGAAACAAATAAAATCGGTTTCAATAAAAACTTTTCATTTAATTCCCATCAGTTATCTATTAATTATATGAATATGAATACGGATGGTTACAAAGCTAAAGTTAGCTCAACAAAAAATCATGGGTATGAGAATGATAACTTAAATATAGATTATAACTATTCATATGATAATAATATTTTTGAATTAAATTTTTATCAAAGTGATGGTAATACAGAATATGATAGTTTTGGTTCAAATTTAAATCAAGATCATAAAGATTCACATACAAAACTTACATGGAATAAGAATTATGAAAATTCAAAGTCTAGAATAGTTTTTATAGATAAAGAAAATAAAATTGACCAGATGAGTGCATCTGCAACAGATTATACCCATACCAAAACAAATGAAATCACCTTAGAAAAGAATTTCTATAATTTATATAATACTAACACCATTCTTGGTGCAACCATCACTGACGAGGCGTTATATGAACTATCTTATGGAACAGCTTTTAGAAAAAGTAATTCAATCCGAGAATTCTATTTTCAATCTGAATATATGTTGAGTGATACACTTTTTAACTTAGGTGCACGTCATATAAATCATAGCTTATATGGTGACTTTCTTACTGGTAATTTAAATATTGGATATTCATTAAATGAGAATATAAAACTTATAGGTGGTATAGGTAAATCTTTTAGATCACCTGATGGAACAGATTTATTTGGCTACGGCGGTAACCCCAATCTAGAACCAGAAGAGTCAACTACAAGAGAACTATCTATGAAATATAAAGTTAATAAAAATGATGCATTTATTGCTAGTGTATTTAGTAATTCTATAACTAACTTAATTGAATCTGATGGTTCTGTTATGCAAAACATTAATAGATCTAAAATTCAAGGCATTGAACTTGGATATTATGGAACATTTAATAAATTAAATTATGCACTGGACTATAGTTTTATAAAGGCTGATGATCTTACTAATAATGTCCAATTATCTAGAAGACCAGAAAATAAAATAGTTGCCAAGGTTAATTATCGATATAACCAAAAAAACAATATTGGCATTTCTTTTATTGGATCAACTAAGAGTGATAATTCTATTTACGATAGTCACGTGCTTGGTGGACATTCTAAAATGAATGTAACATATTTGCATAATCATAAGGACTACACTATTCAGCTTAAAATGAATAATATCTTTGATAAAAAATATAGAAAAGCGCATAATTACAATAGTGAAGGTAGATCTTACTACATAAGTATAATGAGGAGCTTTTAAACTGTGAAATCTAATATTGTTCTAATAACATCTTTATTTGTCTTACTCATAGCATCTAGGTTAATTACTGAAATACCGAACTTCACGCCTACGATTGCCCTAGTAATGTTTACTGGATATTTAATAAAAAATAGATATTTAGCTATATTGGTTATCCTCTCATCACAAATAATTAGTGATTTATATATTGGAATATATAGTTCAATGGTCTTTGTTTATGGAGCATATGTCTTAATTGCAGCACTAATGCCAACAATAATTAAAAGTTTCAATATTAAATCTATGCTAATAGCATCTTTCATCTCACCAACACTATTTTATATAATCACTAACTTTGGTGTATGGATAACAGGTTCAATGTACCCTTTAAGTATTGCTGGTCTTTTATCTTGTTATGTTGCAGGTATTCCGTTCTTCGATGAATCGCTTATCTCAACGGTTTTATTTACAGTAACTATATATTTTGCACTTAAGTATACAATTAAAAAACCAGACGCAGTGACTTTGGTCAAAAAATAACTGTTGCAAGCCATCTATTGCTTAATCAAATTTTAATTGTCCGCCAGTTTTATATTCAGTAACTCTAGTCTCGAAGAAATTTTTCTCTTTTTTGAGATCCATTATTTCAGACATCCATTCAAAAGGATTAGTTGCACCAGGATATTGTTCGGGCAAACCTATCTGTATAAATCTTCTGTTAGCTATAAATTTAATGTACTCTTCGAATAATTTAGAGTTCATCCCTAATATAGGCTTAGGCATAGTATCGTAAGCATATCTTGTTTCTAAATCTACACCTTTTTTAATCAAATCTATCATTTCAGACTGAAATTGTTCACTCCATAGCTCAGGGTTTTCTGCTTTAATTTGATTAATTACATCAATTCCAAAATTCATATGCATTGATTCATCTCTTAGGATGTATTGAAATTGTTGAGCAACTCCTGTAAGTAAGTTTCGTCTACCCATAGATAGTATTTGAGTAAAACCTACATAGAAAAATATACCTTCAAAGACAACATAGAAGGCTATTAAATCCCTCAACAATCTTTGATTATTTTCTTTAGTGCCTGTTCTAAACGTCGGATCTCCCAAGCTTTGAGTAAAAGGAAGCGCCCATTCAGCTTTTGTGGCAACAGCAGGTATTTCTCTATACATATTAAATATCTTACCTTCATCTAGACCTAATGATTGAACACAATAAGTGTAAGCATGCGTGTGAATAGCTTCTTCAAATGCTTGTCTTAATAAATATTGCCTGCACTCAGGGTTAGTGATGTGTTTATATACAGCTAATACAAGATTATTTGCAACTAATGAATCTGCAGTTGAGAAAAAACCAAGGTTAACTTCAACAATTTTTCTCTCATCTTCGGTTAAAGCTTTTGGGTCATTCCATACTTTAATATCGTCATGCATTGGAATCTCTTCTGGCATCCAGTGATTAGCTGAGCCATCTAAGTATTTTTGCCATGCCCAGTCGTATTTAAAAGGGATTAACTGATTTAAATCTGCTCTACAGTTTATTATTGCTTTATCATCTACCTGAATCCTGCCCGCGCCTTTTTCTAAATTCTCCATTCCTGTATAACCTTGATCAAGAACATCAGTTGATTCTGCTGATATTTGATCTGATGAAGTTATATCTACCTTTTCTGTTGCAGTAGGAACTACTGGCTCTGGTTTATTTAAAGCTTCGTTGATTGGATCGTCCCAGTTATACATCTTTATTACCTCTATTCAGTTGATGCCATTCATTAATAGCAATTATATTCTTTTTAAATTCTTTTTCTTCGCGGTTACGCATAATGCCTGAGATACTGTATACAGCAAGCACGAGTATCATTATAATTATGGATGTTAAATAAATCATTGGCACGCCTCACATTCTGGGTCATCAATTAAACATTGTTTAGTATCATTATTATTTTTCACTGCGTTTAGTTTTGAACCTTCATTGTCTCCGGTGCTCTTCTCAACATGTGTAGCACCCAAAGATCTTAGGTAATATGTTGTTTTTAGCCCTCTTATCCAAGCTAACTTATAAGCACTATCTAATTTTTTTCCATCGCTATCTGGTATATATAAATTTAACGACTGTGATTGATCAATCCATTTTTGCCTTCTAGCAGCAGCCTCGACCAACCATCTTGTATCTATTTCAAAGCACGTTTGATAAATCGATTTAAGATCATCAGGAACACGACTGATAGAAGATAATTGACCATCGAAATATTTCAAATCTTTAATCATTACTTCATCCCATATATTTGCTTCTTTAAAATCTTTTATAAGATAAGGATTAATTACTGTAAATTCGCCTGATAGATTAGATTTCACATATAAATTTTGATAAGTAGGTTCAATTGATTGAGCTACACCACAAATATTTGATATTGTAGCAGTGGGTGCTATTGCTAATGAATTTGAATTTCTAATGCCATTTGTTTTAATTTCTTTTCTCAAATCATCCCAATCTAAAGTTTGTTCCATATTTACATCTAAATATTTGCCTCTAACTTTCTTAAGTTCTTTTAGACTATCTATTGGCAATATGCCTTGGCTCCATAATGAGCCATCAAATGTTGTATACGGCCCTCGCTCTTTTGCTAACTCCATGGATGCTTGAAGTGCGTAATAACTGATATGCTCCATGCTTTCGTCCGCAAAATTAACAGCCTCTTCAGAAGCATAAGGAAGTCTTAGTTTATATAAAGCATCCTGAAAGCCCATGAGGCCTAAACCTACAGGTCTATGTTTTAAATTAGAATTTTTAGCTTTATCGACACTATAATAATTATAATCAATTACATTATCTAGCATTCTCATGGCAGTGCTTATTGTTTTTTGAAGTTTTTTTGTATTCAGTTTATTATTTTTATCTATGTGAGCTGCTAAATTAACAGAACCTAAATTACACACAGCTATTTCATCTTTAGAGGTGTTTAAAGTAATTTCAGTGCATAGATTAGATGAGTGAACTACTCCAACGTGTTGCTGCGGAGATCGTAAGTTACATGGGTCTTTGAAAGTGATCCACGGATGACCTGTTTCAAATAACATGCTTAATATTTTTCTCCATAAATCAACTGCTTTAACTGTTTTGTAGTTACTAATTTTTCCTTCTTTGGCTAATCTTTCATAATCCTCATATTTCTTTTCAAATTCTAAACCAGTAAGATCATGTAGCTCATCGCAATCATTTGGAGAAAATAATGTCCAGTCAGAATCATTATGTAGTCTTTTCATAAATAAATCTGGAATCCAATTAGCTGTATTCATATCATGAGTTCTTCTTCTATCATCACCTGTATTTTTTCTCAACTCTAAAAATTGCTCAATGTCTAAATGCCATGTTTCAAGGTATGCACACATTGCTCCTTTACGTTTACCGCCTTGATTAACAGCAACGGCTGTATCATTTGCGACTTTTAAGAAAGGTATAACTCCCTGGCTTTTTCCATTCGTACCTTTAATATATGAACCTAAGGCTCTAACTTGTGACCAATCGTTTCCTAGTCCACCAGCAAATTTTGACAACATAGCATCATCGCTTATGCCTTCAAAGATTCCTTTTAGATCATCAGGCATTGTAGATAAATAGCACGAGGACAATTGTGGTCTAAGTGTTCCAGAATTAAATAGTGTCGGCGTACTACACATGAAATCAAATGATGAAATTAGATTATAAAACTCAATAGTTCTTTCTTCTCTATTTTTCTCATTAATAGCTAAACCCATTGCAACTCTCATGAAAAAAGCTTGTGGCAGTTCAAACCTTTGCTCTTGATGATGAATGAAATATCGATCATATAAAGTTTGTAATCCTAAGTAGGTAAATGTCATATCTTTCGATGCATCAATATGTTTAGCAATGAAGTCCAAATCATAATTAAGTAACTCTTTATCAATTAGTTTTAATTCTATGGATTTTTGAATGTACATTTTAAAATAAGTCGGATAAATTTTACCAATCTCTTTAAGGGTCGGTGCTTCTTTATTAAATTCAAGAAAGGTTAAAGCCTCCTCATATAAACTACTCAAGAGTAGACGAGCAACTACATAAGAATAATTAGGATCTTTTTCAATTAACGGACGTACCGATATTAATATAGAACTAGAAAGATCTTCTTTTTTAATTCCATCATATATATTTTTATCAATTAATTCGTATACGGTATCAGCTGAAACATCATCAATCCCCGCACATGCCTCTGTGATAATTTTTTTAAGCTTAACAAGGTCTAAAGCTTGAGTTGATCCATCGCTAAGCAAAACACCTTTGGTTATTGGTTGATCTTCTATATCCTCTATTTTGTTTTGACTTCTAGCCTGAGATCTCTCTTCTCTGTATATAACGTATGCTCTTGCTACATCTTGGTAGCCTGCCCTCATTATTGCTAATTCAACCTGGTCTTGTATATCTTCTATATGTATAACCCCGCCCTCAGGGAATCTTCTTTTGATAGCTGTATCAACCTTCGTGCTCAATAACTCTACTTCATTATGTATTCTGGTAGATGCGGCAGCACTACTACCCTCTACACTTAGAAATGCCTTTGTCATAGCTACGCTTATCTTATCTAGATCAAAAGATGTAACTTTTCCGTTTCTTCTCATAACTCTGTATTTGCCTGGAATTGGGGACAAGCTAGCATTATCGGGCTTGATTTGTGGATCAACCGACTCTTTGAGGTGAGTATTCTGTAATTCTTCTGTCATTATTGGTTATACTTCCTTCTTTACATCCTGTGTGAAGATTAAATTATAACACTAATTATTGTGGTTGTAATGATTATGAAACACAATATCTTGTGTTTTTTTTGTTTACAAGTTGTGGATAAGATGTTTATAAATATTTATTAGAGTGTTACGATATTCTAATATAGGATTTACATTATTATCGTTGCAATACCTAAGAGAGAAATGAATCCAACAATATCGGTTATTGTTGTAAGAATGACCCCTCCGGCTAAGGCAGGATCTATTTTGAACTTGGTTAAAATAAGTGGAAGGCTGACTCCGCTAATGGCGCCGATAATTAAATTGATCATTAATGCTGAGGCAATCACAATTCCTAAAAATAAACTTTCAAACCAAAAGTAAACAGCTAAAGCCACTACTGATGACCATAAAATCCCATTCAAAATACCTATGGAGGCTTCTTTTACAATCAATAGTTTTGAATTTGATGAACCAATCTGGTCTAAAGCTTGGGATCGTATAACTAAAGCTAAACTTTGCATTCCTGCAATCCCACCCATGCTTGCTACAATCGGCATTAATATTGCAAGAGCCACAACTTTCTCAATCGTAGCTTCAAAAATTCCTATTGCTGCTGCAGCTAAGATAGCTGTAATTAAATTTGCTCCTAACCACAGAGATCTTCTTTTAGTACTTTGTATGATTGGTGCAAAAATATCATCATCTTTATTTAATCCTGCCATATTTAAAACTGTATCGTCTGCTTCTTCACGAATAACGTCTACAACATCATCAATTGTGATTCTGCCTAATAATATTCCGTCACGGTCAACGACAGCTGCGGATACCAGATCTGCATTTTCAAATATCCTTGCTACTTCATGCTGGTTAGTATTAGGGTCAATAATATTATTGTCCTTAATCATAATGTCTGAGATAAAAGTTCCAGTATCTGCAACCAATAAATCCTGTATTGAAACGTAGCCAAAGTATTTATTCATAATGTCTGTAACAAAAACAATATCTGTTTGCTCAGGAAGCTTCTTCAACCTTCTTAAATATTTCAGCAAAACTTCTACGGTTACACTTGATCTAATATTAATCGTATCAGTATTCATCAAACCGCCAGCAGTATCATCGGAATAAGAAAGAACTCTGGCTAACCTATCCTGGTTTTGTTTATCCAGGCTTTTGATAGTTTTAGAGGTTAGATTCTTAGGTAAAGACTGGATTATGTCTGCCAAGTCGTCTGTATCTAGATTTTTAGCAATCGTAACCAAACCTTCTGTTCCGTCTTTGTCTATTAATTCATCTAAGAGATTAGCTCTGATTTCTTCGGTTAATTCAGCTAATGTTTCACCCCTATTGTCATTTGATACCAGCTTCCAAATAAGATCTCGTCTATTACGGGGAGAGCTTTCTATGACATCAGCTATTTCTGAGGGGTATAGCGAATTTAAAAGATTGCGAGCTTTTATAATTGCACCACTGTCCAGCACTTCGGTTAACTGATCAAGTGTAATATTATTATCGGTTTTTTTATTTTCGGTATCCATGCATATATTATCTACCTAATAATATGACATTCCAAATTTTATTTATGGAAATCGGATATTAGTAATTGATTTGAGATAAAGTTTAAGTAAATGGAGAAAATTAAAAAGACAAATTAAACAAATACTTAAACCCTATCTCAATGAGGAGATCTTAAAAATCGTGTCTTAGACCAATCATGTAAGATTTGATGTTATAATTAGAACCATCGCCTGACCCAGCTTCACTGGATGAGCGTCCAATATAAACTCTAGATGTTTTAGATAATTTATATTGCATACCTATGTTATAACCATCTCGGTCGAAGGTAGGACCTTCTGATGCATCGCTTTCACCGTAAGAATATTGAAGAGTCATTGGGCCGGACTTATATTGAATACCATACCAATCAACTTCACCATCAGCATTACCACCAGTAAAGAGTTTACTATCTAGACCAACATCTTCATGCATATACCAGACTTTTACCTTACGTTTACCTTCAAGTTTAAACGTTTTGGTTAAAGTAAATTTCTCGTTATAGTCTTGATCGCCTGCAGTGCCTGCTTCCGTTACACTGTCATCCTTGTTTCTAGCATAAACAACATCAAAACCCGGGATAAAGAAGTTTTTATATTCAATACCAAATCCAAAGTCATCTTGCGAAACTGTATTGACTGCTTCGCCTAGTCCATAGATTGCAGCAAATTTAAAATCACCAGATTTAAGTTCATAATAGATAGATTCTCTCCAGTATGAACTGTGCGACATGGATCCTTGTGAGATCATTCGCGTATCTCGTGCCTGTGAAATAGTATCGTGTAAAATATCATGTTTAGCCATATATTTGTAAGGCGATTCCATAGAACCAACTTTGAATTGACCAAATGGGGTTAATACACCTAACCACCCTTGCTTTAAACTAAAAGTACGACAGTCTCTTGCATTATTACAAGAACTGGACGAATCCGATGAAGAAGTTCCATCATTGATATCTATTGCGTATTCAACTTTGTAGTTGACAGCATATCCATTTCCAATTGATGATTTTCCTTTAACTCCAAATCGACCCATGCCTTCGTTATCACGAATGGATGCAACATTTTCGTTATTGCTGGTTGAACCATCTGAGTTATCATATTGAACCCACAATCTGCCATAAAAGTTTGCGCTTGATCCTTTCTTTGGAGATTTAGTTGCGGCATATGCTTTCTCTGAACTAACTACTCCGCCAGTAAAACCAGCAAGCGGTAAAGCCACCAAACCTAAAAAGAAATATTTATATAATTTATTCATATAACCTCATTGTTTTTTAACATTAAATGCCCATCTATTTGAGCGTTCCGTTATTGTAGCTGAGACTATATGCAATAAATGTGATAAAAATTTGAATCTTTTATAATCAATTTAGGTCAAATATAAGTCAAGTTTATTTCAGTTTTATGACAATATGCATCACAAGCTTAAGGTTTTTTCTATCTTAGTTTTTGAGAGCGTATCAAAAGGAAGTAATGAGATAATATCCATTCTATTTTTCAATTCTTTGTAT
>TARA_B100001778_G_scaffold34163_1_pt1 | contig 10209 bp, 14 predicted proteins | sample TARA_B100001778 | Tara Oceans TARA_B100001778 (sample SAMEA2623826) | marine metagenome | biome: marine biome (ENVO:00000447); feature: deep chlorophyll maximum layer (ENVO:xxxxxxxx); material: "saline water (ENVO:00002010), including plankton (ENVO:xxxxxxxx)" | depth 40 m
TTCATTCCTTGTTCTGCTAATCTTTTTCTTGTTTGTTCCCAAATGTATGAATCATGGAACTCTAGTTCGTTGAATATACTATCAGTTGTGTAAAAGTCAGTCCATGTTTTTAGAAATTTGTCATGCCATTCACTTTTTACATCATACATGACCCAACCACACTCTGGATACATCTGTGTTCTGCCCAAATAAGAACAATATGCATTCTCTGGCAATAGTGTTTCTAAGAAATCTTGTGTGATTGGTTTGAAAGTAACTGTATCAGCATCGCACCATATAAGAATATCTGTATCTCCGCAGTTTCTACCAGCATGATCAACACAAAATGTCTTATGGGCAAATCTTACAGCATCCCATAGATAACTTTTTTTGTCTTTGTATGGAGATTGTCCATTTGCATGGGGATTGTCTTTGTGTCTTGTTTTAAAGTCTACTAACTGAGGTGCCAATGCTTCAAGATCTCTGTATTCTATTCTATCACTTAAAACATCTGGTTGGTTCTGTTCATAGTAACATAACAGTTGAATGTCTTTGGGCCAATTCTGATCAAAATTTTCAAGCATTCTTTTTGCATAGGTTTCATATGCATGGGGCGGAAACGTAGTTACAACTGTAATTTTTCTCATAAGAAACTGCTCTATAAATATACGCATATTTAATAGGAACATATGAAGGTAGAAATATTTCGTAACACAGTCAAAAGGAGAGGTGTAGGCCATTCTTATGATATGCTGTTTGCTTGGAAAAAGGGTATAGAAGCAGTAGGCGACCAAGTAATTTGGCGTGAAGGCAAGCCAGATGTTGCTGAATGGTGTGGAGAACCAACTACTGATTGCTGTATCATGTTTGGATATGGTGGAAAAACTGCTTTGAATCACCTTAAAGGCAACAGACGTAAGATTAGAGAAGCACAAGAGGCCCGCGGCAAGAAAGTTATCACATATGATGGAGGATTATTTTCAAGTTTCAACAATAATCCTGCAAGAGGCAACAAATTAGTCTTTAGAATTGCATTTAGTTCACCAATGCGTAATGGAAACTTTTTAAATGCAGATTCCCCAGCAGATCGTTGGGAAAAAATTAAAAAAAATTACAATATAGACTATCGACCATGGCGAACACAAGGCAAACACATATTATTGTGTACACAACCACAGGATAATTGGTCAATGGACCAGATGTGTCCTTTTACTTGGGCAGAAAATACTGTTCAAGAAATTAGAAAGCACACAGATAGACCAATTCGTTTGCGTCCACATCCGAATCATGTTGATAAATGTTTTTTTGAAATGAAAAAACGCAACGTGGATATAGATTATTGTGATCTCAAAGAACGTTCAGTGTTCAGATGGAACTTTTTAGAAGAATGTCAAGACGCATGGGCAATGGTCACACACAATTCAACAGCATCTGTTGATAGTGCCACCTATGGCATACCAACTTTTGTAACATCTGATCTTGCAATGAGTTATCCAGTTGCAAATACAGACCTTTCCAAAATAGAATCACCAGATACACCAGACAGAAATCAATGGTTGAATGATTTAGGGTATGCAAATTGGTCAATGCATGAAGTAGAGAATGGGACAGTATGGAGAAGATTTCGTGAGCATATCTAAATTAATACATATTGGTTGTTCTTATGCAGTAGGTAATGATGCAAAAGGATTTGCGGCAGACAAAGACCTTGTAAAGCACACTGGCAAAGTTTACACTTGTGGCAATCATGTTGCTGATAGATTAGGTGTTGCTTTTGAAAAAAATGCAGAAAATGGATCTAGTAATGAACGCACATTCAGAGAACTTATAAAAACCAATTTAGACAATGCAGGAATACTAATAGGAATCACAAGTTCACATCGTAGAGAAGGGTTGACTACTAATAATGCTAACAGTCATTGGCATACTTGGAAAATTGTACCACCTGGTGCTGGTAAAAAGTACAAAAATCAAATGTTTAATCCCTGGCAACCAGAATATTTCCCTGCTCTCAGTGAAGAATGCCAAATCAAAACAATTTTACAAATAATTTATATGCAAAATCATCTTAAACTAAACGGTACTCCATATCTTATGTTCAATGCATTACATAATGGGTTCGATGATCCACAGACTGATGAAGCAAGACGACTTTTGGAACTAATTGATGAAGAATGTTTTTACAAATTGCGTGGCAGAGGCGATGAATCACAACATGGTTGGTGTGTAGCCAACGGCATGACAGTTCATCCTAAAGATGAACATCCTAATTTGCAAGGACAGAGTGAGTGGGGCAAGTTTTTAGAGCCTCAAGCATTAAAGATATTTGGCTAGTTCTTGTTTGTCAACAAGTATATTGTAATAATCAGTGTCGCGATGTAATTTTTCTTTTACATCAACTCTTATTGCTTCTCCGATCACACAATGATATTGTAAATTTTTACAATGTGCAAGATTAGAATAAACTTTTTTAACACTCATAGGGTGGGTAAGTTCGATAATTTTTGTACCTGGTTTACTCCATAATATATTTGTTATACCTGCTCCGTGATTAGCAACAATGGTGTCAGCACCGGCAAACAGATCCATTTGTTCTTGTACATCCATTTCTTCTAGTAAAAATATTTCATAACCATTATTTGTCAACAAAGTTTTTATTTCCTCTATGTTATGCACTTTTCTAGTTGGTGCTTTTCTATCAATGTATATTTTTCTATGTTTTTTAGGAGTAATATGTCTTTTTGCTTTTTCATAGAGGTAATCAACTATAGAAGGATGAATTACACCGTCATCATGATTGGGAACAGAAGGCACTATGGCATGATCGATCTTAAAATAGTCGCCTTTGCTCATCTCTGTTACGTTAAAATGCCAACCAGGATGTAATACTTTCATTACTTTTTTCATATAGTCTGGCAATTTAGGCATCAACACAGGAAATTCCCATGCATCCATGCCATACTTTTTTTCTAATGCATAATATTTTGAAATACAATCGATTAATATGTGCCATGGATTATTATGCGACACATATTCTGGTTCCCATGGCATCCATATCCAAGATCCTTCAAGTGTTTTGGTAATTTTAGGTTGTGTATAATTTATTGTGTGGCTAAATGTTTTATTCCAAAAGTTATTTGCCTTTTTGGCCTTAAATCTTAACTGCATACACCAGTCAGTAATAATATTATTTTCCCATATCATGTGTGGAGGATCATATGCAACTGTACAGTAACATCCTTGCCATACTCCTAACGGTCTAGCACGATAAGGAGTTCCATTTACTTTGTAGGCTTTGCCAGATTCTACTTGATCTGCAATTTTAAGCATACTATCAAAGTTTTTAGCGTATATTGTTCTCATATTAAATAGTTACCTATGCCTATACACAAATTAATTACAAATGGCTGTTCGTTTATGACTCACAGGCCCAAGTCTAATGTTTACACATCAACGGCACATCTATTTGAAGAAAAATTAGGCATACCTGCATGGCATTTAGCACAAGGCGGCCGTGGTAATTTAAGATTGGTGGTTACAACAAAGTTATATTTTATACAACATCCATTAGAAATAAATGGCAAAACTTTTTGTGTAATTGAATGGTCAGAAACAACAAGAAAAGATTATATTGCAACCAGCAAATGGAAGGCATTGCCACATCAAGACATAGGCTTTAGAACATATCATACAACTGATAATGAAAAATTTTTATCTAAGCAACTAGATTACGACATTGAAGAAACAGAGAAAGTAAATTTTTTATCCCAAGTGTTGGATTTACAAAATTATTTTAAGGCAAATAATATACCATATGTCATGTTTAATGGTATGAGTAATAACACAAAGTCAAAGTCAAGTTCTATTAATATTTTAAATGATGAAGTTGATAAAAAAAGATTTTTTGCATTTAACGAAATGAATCATTTTGATTATGTGCGTGAAAATAATCTTGCAATATCAAACACAGACTACCATCCAACTACAGAAGGGCATAAAATTTGGTTTGATATGCTATGGAAGTTTGTTGAAAAAAATAATTGTATGGAGTCATAATGGGTTGGGGTGATGAATTAATGGCTACTGGTGAAGCAAGAATGCTGAAAGAAAAGTATCCTGATCATAAAATTCTAATACACAACGGGCCATCTACACAGATGAAGTTTAGAAGAGAGGAAATGTTTAGAAATAACCCATATTGGACACCATTTGAAAAACTGAAAGAAGGTGATAAGTTTAAAGTCATAAAAAATCAACCTAAAGATAGAGGCTATAATGTTTTATCACGCAGTACAGCAAACAGATTACACTTTCAAAAGTTTGACCCTATACCAGGCGACATTTTTTTCGATAATGAAGAAATAGACTTTGCAAAAAGAGAATTAGGTGAACTAGTTAATCAACCTTTTGTCTATATAAATCCGGCCGTACGTGGAAAAATTTCTGACAACAACAAACAATGGGGGTTCGAAAAATATCAAACAATAGTAAACAACAATCCGCAAATAAATTTTGTTCAATGTGAAGATGGATTGAAATATACCAAATGGTTGGAAGGTGTAAAACGTATTGTGACCTACACATACAGATTATCTTGTAGTGTGATGTCTCATGCAACTTGTTATATTTCAAATGAAGGCGGTATGGTACATGGCGGAGCCGCTGTTGGCATACCAGGTGTTGTTCTGTATGGACATTATACTAATCCAAAATCTCTCGGGTATAAAAATAATATTAATTTTGCAGTAGATGATCCAGAATACCCCTATGGATGTGGAACAATTCATGAGACCTGTGATAAGTGTATAGAAACTATGCGAAATATTCCTATCGAAAAGGTTGAAAAATCATTAATAAAAATGTATAATGAGTGTTTAAAGCAAGGAGAATAACATGGAAGGCAGAAGAATACCTGCGGTAACTTTTAAATGTCGAGTTGATGGGGAATGGACTGATGTTACTACTAAAGATATTTTTAAAAATAAAAGAGTAGTAGTATTTTCATTACCGGGTGCTTTTACACCCACTTGTTCATCTACACACTTGCCTGGTTATGAAGCACATTATGAAGAAATCAAAGCAAATGGCATTGATGAAGTCTATTGTATTTCAGTCAATGATGCATTTGTAATGAATGCATGGTGCAAAGACCAAGGCGTTTCAAAAGTTAAAGTTATTCCAGATGGTAATGCAGAATTTACTGAAGGCGTTGGATTCAGTACTACATTTAAAAACAGAGGCTTTGGCCAAAGAAGTTGGAGATATAGTGCTGTAATCATCGATGAAATTATTGAAAAAGAATTTGTCGAACCTGGTATGACTGAAGACTCGGATCCAGACCCTTTTGAGGTAAGTGATGCCGAAACCATGTTGGAATATTTAAAGGAAAACAAGTAATGGGTTTTCACCAAACAATGGGATTTGCAGTAGCAGAAGTATCCAAGCATCTGCAGTCTGCAAGTCCTACGGTGGTTGAACTAGGCAACCAAAGATTCAAAGTTACAGATACTAACCTAGACAGAATTTCTCAAATGACAGGAAAAAAATTTAATTTTCCACCAAACAAACAATTAAGAAAAGGTTTAACAAAGGATTATTTTGTGCAATTAGGATTCAACAACTATCTAGCAATAGATGTGAATGACGAAATGAACGCAATCGTAATGGATCTAAATTATGATTTAAGGTCAAAGTACAATTATCAAGATCAATTTACACTGGTTACAAACAATGGCACGTCTGAACACATATTTGATCAACGCATTGTGTTTGAAAATATTCATAACCTATGCCAAGTAAATGGAATAATGCTCCATAGTCTGCCATTTAGTCCATGGTTAAACCACGGATTTTTTAATTATAATCCTGTGTTATTCAGAGATCTTGCGTATGCGAACAACTATGAATGGGTATTCTGCTGGATAGGAGACACATCAGCAACTTATAAAAATGTTGATCCTGAAGGTTTTGTTATGGAAGAACCAGTGCTACCAGACAATAAATTAGGCAAATATCCAAAAACTGAATTAACAAAAACAATAGAAACGTTCAAAGGCAACAATGTACAAGTGTATGCCGCTCTACGAAAAACAAATGATGATCCTTTTGTAGTACCCTTCCAAGGCAAATATATACGAGCAATAGATAGGAAGGATATTAAGGAGTATCAGCAACCAGATACATTCCAAAAACATCATTCATGAAATTTGCATTGTTTCCGAACACCTGTGCAAAGGCAGGCAAGCCTGTATTCGAAGCATTTAGAAAAAGTTTAAGATATCACAATGTATGGTATTGTGAAAACACAGATCTTGTTCCTGTTGACATAGGAGTAATGTGGTCTGTGCTAACAAATATGTATGGCCGTAAACCAATTTATGATTTTTACAAAACAAAAGTAATTTTAGAAGTAGGGGGTCTAAAACGTAACCAAACGTGGAAAGTGGCTATCAATGGTATTAATAGAGATGCCTACTTTGGCAACACAGATGTTGATGATAGAAGATGGAAACAATTCAATTTTGATTTGCGTGATTGGCGACAGAACGGAGACCATATTATTGTGTGTGGGCAAAATCCACAATCAGAAGCATGGGATTTGCCAGATATATCACAATGGTGGCAAACTGTGATAAGTGAGATAAGAAAAGTATCAGATAGAAAGATAATTTTACGTCCGCATCCACGTTCACCAGTAAATTTTAAAATAATAGAATCTAATGTTGAAATACAACAACCTAAATTTGTAGGTGAATATGATAAGTTCAATTTTGTAGACAGTTTAAAAAATGCATGGGCAGTGGTCAATCATAACTCTAATCCAGCCATAGAGGCAGTAATACATGGGATTCCTGTGTTTGTTGGAGCATCCAGTTTGTGCTATGATGTTGGTAATCATAGTTTAAGTAATATTGAGAATCCTTTGATGCCAGACCGCACAAAATGGTGTAATGAGATTGCATATACAGAATGGACTGTAGAAGAAATAGAAGAGGGTCTGCCATTACAAAGATTGATGCCAAAACTAGAGGAGATGATAAATGTTCGCCAGTAGAAGAGTTTTAATTGTAATTCCAGCAAGAGCAGGTAGCACAAGACTGCCTAATAAACCATTAGTAAAGTTTCACGGAAAAACACTGATTCAACACGTTTGGGACAAAGCAAACAAATTGCCGGCCAAGGTGATTGTAGCAACAGACTCAGATGAAATAATAAAAGAAGTAGAATCATTTGGCGGTGAAGCAATGATGACAGATAGCAACATACAAACAGGATCAGATAGAGTAGCACAGGCATATAAACAACTTGGACAGTCTGCTGATGCAATAATAAATCTACAAGGTGATATGCCTTTTATAACACCAAGACAGATTGCATCTTCTATTGTTCCGTTAAACTTTGGATTTGATGTTGGAACCTTAATTTACAAAATGGATCCGGCAGAACAAAATAACCCCAACTCTGTCAAAGCAATAGCATCAGTACACCCAACAACAGAAATAGGACAATGTCACTGGTTTCTAAGAGCACCATTAAGTTATGGTTATCATCATGCCGGAATCTACGCATTCAAACCAGAAGTGCTAAAAAAGTTAGCAAAACTTGAACAAACAGAATTTGAACAAATAGAAAAACTTGAACAATTACGTTTTTTAGAAAATAAATTTAGAATAGGCGGCAAGTTGTGTGAAGCAATCAAAGGTGAGATTAACACCTATGAAGATTTAGAAATGGCGAAAGCAGAAAGTCCAGATGACTAATTATATCGCTTGTCTAAAACACGGAACAAAGTATTCACCGGAATATGTAAATGTAATTTACAACATGGTACGAAGAAATTGTACAATTGATTACAAATTTATATGTTTCACAGAAAATCCAAAAGGATTAGATCCAGAAATTACAGTAATGCCACTACCAGATTTAGGCATACATGGAGATAGAAAATCATGGTGGTACAAAACAAAAATGTTTGATCCTAGCAATGGATTAGGTGAAGGCACTTTATTATTCTTTGATTTAGACATAGTGATAACACAAAACATAGACAAACTGTTTGCATTTCAACCAGGCAAGTTTTGTATTATACAAGATTTCAACAGAGTAAGGATTCCCAATTATCATATTAAAAATAGTTCTGTTTTTAGATTACAACTAGGAACACATGAAAGAGTGTGGACAAAGTTTTTAGCAAATCCAAAAAAAATTATGGGCAGACTACATGGAGATCAAGATTGGATAACAGAACAAATTCCTGAAGCAACTCTTTGGCCACATGATTGGATCATGAGTTACAAATGGGAAATAGGAGCACATGACCAACAATATGCAAAGCAATATGGCATGACAAAATATGAACGCAGTATTAAAACAACAAAAACAACTATTAAAAATGGTGAAAAACAAATTGTTGAAACATGGACCAAACACACAATACCGCAAGATTTATGTATTCTAGTATTCCATGGACCGCCCAAGCCACATGAAACTATTCGTGGTGTTGCACAACCTGATCCTCTTGTTCTGGAGCATTGGAAGTGATTAGTACATACGAAGGTGAAGAAATAATTGAAAAAATTGTTATTCGTGGCGGTGAAAAGCATTTCGAAAGAAAATATATTTCGCGAACAGTATTTCACGATCCAAAAGACAAACCTGCTTTTATATTAGGCAACGCACCTAGTAGATCAAAAATAGACATTTCAAAACTAAAAGAACATGGATTCACTTATGGTTGTAATGCCTTGTATAGAGATTTTGCTCCTGACTTTTTGGTCACTGTTGATGTTGCTATTGCTGGTGAAATAGTTGAAAGTGGCTATGCAAAAGACAATGTAGTATATGGAGGATACAAAAGTATTTTAACACATGGTGAAGATATTACACTAATACCAAAACATCCTGCATTTTCTACCGGCAACACCGCTACACATATTGCTTCATTTGATGGGCATAAGGAAGTATATCTGATTGGCTTTAATCCTGATCCAAAACAAAAGACTGTGGACAATGTGTACAATGGGACAAACTGCTACAAACCAGCAGGCACAGATATTATGCATGAATTATGGGTAAAACAATTACAGAAAATATTTGAAGCATATCCAGATGTGACATATTACCTTGTGGATATGGAACATATACCATTGTTTTCTTACTTTAAAAATGCACAAAATATTACTGTAGAAAATTTTAGGAAAAGTTTTGACATTTGATCAAAATCGCTATATAATAGAAACATGAGCAAAAAGTTCCCAGAAGATTTTGTAAAAGTAGGTTGGAAAAACATAATGTTAGAACCAACAAAAGCATCTTTCAAAAAAGACAACAGTGATTACTGGGGGCAGTTTACAGCCAGAGAAAATAAGATAGAAGTGCAGGAAGAAGCAGAAGGCATTGATCTTGCAAATACACTATTACATGAAGTTCTACACGCGATCGTTTATCATTCATCATTAAATCAGGACGGTGGTGCCCTTAAAGATGGCGGAAATTGTGAAGACAGAGAAGAACAAGCAGTCAATAGCATATCCAATTGGCTGATGGGTGTGTTCAGAGACAACCCATGGTTTTTACCATTTTTGATGGAAAATATGGATATTCAAAAACCAACAAACAAAAAAACCAAATAAATCAAACACTTACAGAAGTTGACAATACCGGTATCTATGCTATAATATAGGTAACTTAAAATTAACATAAGGAAAAACTAAGTTATGAACAAAGCAAAAATGGTGTTAGATATTTTTTCTAACGATATATGTCAAGGTACTACTGGTACTGATAATTCATGGAACGGTAAGTCAGGTACTTACAAATATGAATTAGGTAGATCAACTCTAGATGGCACAGTAAACGGTGTTATTAGAAAAGTGATCGACGAAACTACTGGTACTTGTAAAACTGCTGGATCTTTTAAAATATCACCTGAAGGTCATATTTTAAGATTTACTGGTGTTGCAAGAAAAGTACAAATGATGCTTGAGAGCAAAGCAAATGCACAATATATTGCTGAGCAAACTCCGGTTGAAATAGTAGAAGACTCGGTTGCTTAATGCATGAATGGTACGACAGATTAATTGCCAATGCTGAAAAAGCCAAAGCGGACTGTAAATCCAATTGGGGCAAACAGTATTGGCAATCTGTTATCAGAGTGCTATGGCGCCGATTAAAATTATTAGAAAAAGAGATTAAAAATGATTATGAATCCAGATGACGAGTACGGTTGGT
>TARA_B100001778_G_scaffold51600_2_pt1 | contig 10204 bp, 8 predicted proteins | sample TARA_B100001778 | Tara Oceans TARA_B100001778 (sample SAMEA2623826) | marine metagenome | biome: marine biome (ENVO:00000447); feature: deep chlorophyll maximum layer (ENVO:xxxxxxxx); material: "saline water (ENVO:00002010), including plankton (ENVO:xxxxxxxx)" | depth 40 m
GATCCGCCAAAGGGTGTCCTCCTCCATGGGCCACCTGGCACAGGGAAAACCATGATTGCGAAAGCCGTTGCCACCGAAGTGAATGCCCACTTCAAATCAATCAACGGACCTGAAATCATCTCAAAGTACTACGGCGAATCAGAAAAACAACTCCGGGAGATTTTCGACGAAGCTGCTGAGAACTCACCGGCGATTGTGTTCATCGATGAAATCGATTCCATCTGTCCAAAGCGTGAAGATGTCAGCGGTGAAGTGGAACGCAGAGTCGTTGCCCAAATGCTCACACTCATGGACGGTATGCAAGGACGAGACAATGTTGTTGTCATCGGAGCAACCAACCGAAGGGACGCGCTCGACCCTGCCCTACGACGGCCGGGTCGATTCGATCGTGAAATTGAGATCGGGGTCCCAGACCGTGAAGGTCGCCAAGAAATCATGGATGTTCATACACGTCAAATGCCAATTTCTGAAGACTTTGAAATCAACTGGGTCCTTGACAACACCTACGGGTTTGTCGGTGCAGATCTTGCGGCACTCGTTCGAGAAGCAGCCATGAAAGCATTGCGACGCTACCTACCTGAAATCGAACTCGATGAAGAGACCATTCCTCCTGAAGTACTCGAAAAGATGGAAGTTCGAATGGACGACTTCAAAGAAGCCATCAAGGACGTTGAACCGTCTGCGCTTCGTGAAATCTATGTCGAGATCCCAGAAGTGACCTGGGGCGAAGTCGGTGGTTTAGAGGAAGTCAAAGACCGCCTCAAGGAATCGGTCGAATGGCCGTTAACAAAACCTGAGTTGTTTGAGCACTTTGGCATCAAACCACCTCGTGGCATTGTTCTCTTTGGAGCGCCTGGAACTGGAAAGACACTCTTAGCAAAAGCGATTGCCAATGAGGCACAGGCCAACTTCATCAGCATCAAAGGACCTGAGCTGATTTCCAAGTGGGTTGGTGAATCCGAAAGGGCGATTCGTGAAATCTTCAAGAAAGCAAAGCAGTCTTCACCCGCAATCATTTTCCTTGATGAATTCGAATCCATTGCGAGCATGCGCTCATCGAATTCTGATGGCTCTGGAAGTGATGTCTCCAACCGAGTGGTGAACCAACTGCTTGCAAGCATGGACGGAGTTGAATCACTCGACGGGGTCATCGTCGTCGCTGCGACCAACCGCCCTGAAATGATTGACCCTGCGCTTCTTCGTAGCGGTCGGTTCGAGCGAGTGCTCCACGTTCCACCGCCGGACCTCGGCGCACGCGAATCGATCTTTGCCATTCACAGCGAAGGTATGCCGCTTTCGAAGTTCTCTTTGAAGGACATCATCGGTGGCCTTGACGGGTTCACTGGAGCGGACATCGAGGCAGTGTGCCGCGAAGCCGCCCTCATCTGCATGCGTGCAGGGAAGAAGAAGGTCACAAAGACGCACTTCGAAGAGGCCATCAAGCGGGTACGACCAACGGTGACGCCCGAGATGCTTGATTACTACCAGAAGATGGAAACTCGACTCACGAGTGGTCTGTCAAACATCAAGCGAAACCGAGACACCAGCTTCGGCATGGAATCAATGTGAGCGGGCCCCGGACGTCGACGCATTGATGGGGCGCGTGTTCTTCGCATGAGATGGACAAGGAGTGAACATTCGTGGCAATTTTCGCAAGGGACATCATTGGAAGAGATGTTGTCGGCCGTCAGGATGAACGGCTTGGGGAATTGAAGGATGTTGCTTTTGACACAGCGACTGGATCCGTGATGTCAATACGAGTTCGGATTGAAGCCGATATCGACCCTTCAAAATTACCTTGGTCGATGGTTGACGGCTTGATGGAAATTCCTGTTGATGACATCAGTCGAATCGCCACAAAAATCCACTTAAAGCGTTGAATTAACGTCGTAAAGAGCGTTTTTTCAAGAAAAGTAGTAACCATTTCGATGAGCATTTGTTTCCCATACAGTAACAACCTTCTAAACCGATTTGAAGCCGTCGTCATGTCGGAATCGTGCTCCACTTGGTGATCTAATGTTCGGCGAGCGAAACATCAACTACAGAAGGGTCGGCCTGCAAGCCGCTTTTTGGTTTGTGATGTCACTTCTGCTGATGACCATTCTTCTGAATTTTGTCAACCTTTCAAACACCAACCAGTTGTCTGCATATGATGACGATTGGGACGATATGTCAGCATTTAGGGCCGACCTGAAAGCCGCAGATATCAAGACGAGTTCTTTGGTAAGCAGCCCACTGCTTTTGGCCGATATCGAGGATCCTCGAAACACAACCTACATCGTGGCTGGAGTTGAACGAGACACCCTTTCACTCCCACAATTCGATGAAGACGGTTTCATCACTATTGCGGCAGAAGATGGCTATTCGCCATCTGAGATCAATGCCATTGTGGAATTCGTAGAAGCTGGAGGTACAGCCTTGGTCCTCGATGATTATGGCTTTGCAGGAACCATTGCCGAAGCCTTTGGCATTCGCTACACTGGATACCAATTGTATGATACAACCTATGTGCCTGAATTGGATTACAACTTCATTTGGATGTGTGTTCAAGCAACCCCGTGTGGCATGAACGGCACCACCATTGACGCCAGCACCCTTTCGGTCCACGACCGATGGAGTGGAAACTTAGGCGAAGGAGAGCATCCTTGTGCTGCCCTCAACGGTCAAACCATGCCGATTGAAGAGGCTGGGCTGTGCGCTCATCACTGGCAGGCTGGAGAGATTCGATACAATTCCACCTACCAAGTTCTGCTCAACGACATTACCGCATTGGAACTGATTCCAGGAGCGATCGGAGCGCTCCCTGAAATTTCAGTTCGAGCCGTGACAAGCAATGAAGCAACCGTTGACGTCAATGGCGATGGAGAAATTTGGGTTGGCAATGAACAGAATTCTGAAACCCCCGACCTATGGGGTCAATTCAACCTCAGTTTCGAAGCATGCGCTCGTAGCACGTGTGATCCAAACGACGGTGGTCGGATTGTCTTCATGGCGGATGGATCTGCATTGATCAACGCCATGTACGATTACGAAGGTTTCAACGATGGTGAATATGGCCCAACCAACAAAACAATCCCTGAAAATGACAACCGAAAGTGGGCTATGGATTTCATTGCTGAGGCATTGATGTCGACAGAACCTGACGAAGCGGGGCAACCTTCGCCAACCGCCATGGTCATCTTCGATGAATCGAGGCACCCTCAAAACGCACTTCTTGCGGATTCATACAACACCATCTACTTCCTTCTGGTGTACTTTACCGGAGAAGGCCTTGCCATGCTCTTGCTCTTCTTGGTGCTGTTTGTAACCTTCGAAGCCGTTCTACTCAAGAAGCGAGATCCCGAGCCATGGCGCCACGTCTTCAGCATCATTTACTACGGGTTTGGTGATGCTAATCGCTACACATATTACGCGAAGAGCGAGAAAATCCGACAGGTGTTCCTCTCGAAGGTTCGCAATCAAAACGGCCTCACTCGTGAAGAGTTCCATGCCATGCCGGCAAAGGATCTTGTTGCCCTCATCAATGACCCTGTGCTTGCGAAGTTCGCTATTGAACCCAGCAAGTACTCATTAGAACAAACCGTGGCTGTGGTGAAGAGAATCAAAGCGTGGGGCAGAACCTGAGGTGAGATCATGTGGACACGTAAGGCATCATTCACATTCACTGGAGGGATCGCTCTGGTGCTCATCGGGATGATGATTTCCAACCTTCAAATGATGATCTTAGGGTTGACCTTCGTTGCCTTCATCGTGGTTAATTCGTGGATTTCAGGCCACGGCGAAGTCGAGGTTCAGCGAACACTTTCTGCAGACAACCTCTACAAAGGCGATGACTTGTATGTCGAATTGCTTGTCACGAACCGTTCCAATAGGAACACCCAGTTGCTCGAAGTGTACGATAATATTCCCCATGAGATGAAATTACGAAGTGGCCTCAATCAAATGCGACTCAACCTAAAGCCAGGTGAAAGTGCGCGAATCCGCTACGTACTGCGATGCCCATTACGGGGACACTATTCCATCGGGCCTGTTTCGCTCCGTTCACGCAATACCTTCAATCTCGGTGTCGATGAAATGTATGTCGATCACCACAGTGACATCGTGATTTTCCCACAAATCAAGGAAGTCGAGGAAGCGTTCCTTCGATCTCGCACTCCAAAAATGTACACTGGAGCGACAACACTCCGAACACCTGGACAGGGTTCCGAATTTTACTCACTTCGCGAATATGTCCCCGGCGACCCGTTCAAGAACATCAATTGGAAGGCTTTCGCCCGAACTGGAGAGTTGATGGTCAACGAAAAGTGTCGAGATGCGGTGACTGACCTGTATTTATTGCTGGACAGTCGAGATATTTCTCGAATCGGAACCGTGCTCAAGAACCCGCTCGAAATGGGAACCGTTTCTGCAGCCAGCCTTGCTGCCTTCTTCCTCAAGCGACGGGACTCCGTTGCTCTGGCCATTTTCGATGAAAAACTCTCCTACCTACCACCAGATACCGGTGACAAGCAGTACTTCAAAATCCTGAGCGCCCTTGCTGGAGTCTCGCCAAAGGGTGCAATGCCACTTCAAGCCGTGACCAACTCCCTCAGTGGCCGTTTCAGTCGAGGCAGCCCGGTGTTCATCATCTCCTCGTGTGAAGGCGACGGAACCGTCCCTGCTGCCGTAAGAGATTTGGTCGGCAGAGGTCACGAAGTGACCGTCTTATCGCCATCGAGCATCGACTTTGAACGCTTGGTCAGCAGGATCCCACGTATGTCCTACGAAGTGCTCAAACTTGAGCGTCAAAACAGACTCACCACACTCGCTGGTTCAGGAGCGCAAGTCATTGATTGGATGCCCGACATGGACCTTTCTCAAGCATTGATGCAGGTAAGGGGGTACTAAGCATGGCAGATGATGTTGGCCTCCAAAAAGACGTCACCGTTGGTGGAGATTACCGTCCGAGAACGCTTCATCTCAAATTGTTGAGAAAGCAATGGCAAATTTTGGCCCTGCAAATCATCGCAACCGTCGCTCTTGTCGGGATGTACCTTGAAGTCGTATCGACCTATGTTGTTGGCTCAATTGACCACACCATGCTGTTTGATACGATCGAGGTCTTGATCGGACAGCAGCTTCCAATTGGGGACTTCCTTACCGGTGAGGGAAGCTCTGGTCTTGGGCGATTCTCAGTTCCACTTGTGCTTGGGCTTACACTTGGTGGAAGCATGGCGCTGCTCGCCTTCCAAACACCAAAAACCCAGCAGAGAATCAAACTTGGTTTCATCATCACATTGATTGTCATGTTGATTGGAAGACTGGTCGTATCGTGGGGCTTTGGCATGCTCACCAGTTTCGACCTACGTCTTCCAGATCAAGCAGAACTTTCAACCCTAGAATGGCCACTGCTGATGATTTTGTCGTTGATGATTTTGTTCATGTACCTGCTACCTGTCATTATGGGCACCCGTGGAATTTGGGGCTTATCTCGCCGTTCAATTGCATGGTCGATTGGTTTCACCCTGCTGTTCCTTGGTATCCACGCCATCCTAGCGTTCCCGCTCATCAACGGACAATTAGGCTCGTATGGGGATGCGCTGACAACGGTGGAGACGCAATTTACCGAACCGACCATTGGACTGTTTGGATTGATGCTGGTCACCAATGAACAGTTCGCTTTGATCATGATTGCCGTGCTCATCATGGTGTTCCAAGAGTCCTCATATGGTGTCATTCGATACCTTGAGTATGCATATCGGCTTCCTGAGTCGTGCAAGCGAGACCCGGAATATGTTCGACAAATGGACAACGTGCTGAACACACATCTGAAGCACACCTTTGGCTTCCTTGGTCTGACCGGAATCGCAACAATGGTCGCCCTTGGATTCCACAGCGTTCTGCTCGACATCGTCGAAGGATCAACTGGAAGTCAATGGGCTGGACAAGTCTCTGAATCCATTGAATTATCACTCACCTACGGCTTGGTGATTTCGGCACTGATGTTTTTGAGCATCATGGCTTTGTTGAGGTTCTTTGTCCCTTGGGAACGTGTATGGGGACTTGTCAACACCATCCGTGGTGAAAATCAGGCTGCACCAGTTGCAGCGACGAAAGACGTCGTTGATCTCTAATTGGCAATTTACCAGACACGTTGTAACACGCGTCCAAGGAATTCGGTAAACAGCATGAGCCCAATGGGTAAGCCACACCAGCCCACAATGAACGAGAGCCATGCTGGAGAATCGATGGCATCCATTGCACTTGGTTGAAGGACAACAAACCCAACAACAGCAGCGACAAACAAAAGGCGCTCGAGAACCATTGGATAGGCACGACCAGGAGATTCATCGCGAGCCATGAGTGTCGTAGCCTCTTCTGACATTCAACCACCTCAAAGATCCAATCCAGAGAGTCGTGCTTCCAATGCCGCAAGTGCGGGATCTACTTTCACTTCAACGACCGGTTCTTTTCGGTGCTCCCAAGAAGCGTCGAGTTGTGCTAACTCAGCTTCTAAGGCGGCTCGTTCATCGCTGCCTTCGCCATCCATCGAGACGACTGGAATTGGCTCAGCATGGACTTGAGTTGTGGCCTCTGATTCTACAGCATCATCAACTGGAACAGGCATTGATTCCCAGCCATCTTCATTGGAGGATGAATGTTCTGGAGTTGCATCGAGCGAGACTGGTACTTCACCGGCAAGAGACGATTCCATGGTTGCAACCATTTCGGTCTCGACGGGGGTGCGCTGAGAGGCTGGAACGGATTCTCGCTCATATGGGAGCAGGCCATCGCGCTGGAATTCCCAGAGCATACCTCTTGGTACTCCGTCTGCAAGACCAGATGCATCGAGTTGTGTGATGAGTTCCTCAAGCACACGAGCCGTGTCTTCCAAGGCTACAGCCTCTCCTGCATCCCTTTGGTCCGCCTCAAGATAGATATCATCCAATGCGACTTGAATCAGTTTTCGAGTCGCCTGAGCAATGCTCGGTAATGCTTCTGGGCGAGTGCAATTGTTGAGCAGGGCTTCCACTTCCTCTGGCGGAGCACCCAATCGAACCAGTTGCTCGAGCACATTTCTCAATCGACGAAGCATGGTGATCGAACGGTCATAATCTTCGAGAAGGTGTTCCAAATCGATGACGACATGCCCTACAGTTTCACCAAGTTGGTGTTCCAGCCGCTGTTGAACCGACCAGCGTGCGAGCCCTCGAACTGCCCCTGCGGTTTGCGGCACTTGACGTTCAAGCAAGGTCATGACTTCGCTTGACAAAAGATGCCGTGGTGTGGCTGCGACATGGTCCACTGTGGATTGAATCACTTGAAGGCCACGCTCAACAGCCCGGTCGAGTAAGGTCACAGAGTACCCCAAAGCCCGGGCATGTTCGAGCCGTTCGAGGACAGGGCCAAGGCCGTCAAAGGTGGCAGCATCATCAAGCAAGGCTTGGGCGAGTGGTTCTTCCGCGAGCCTCGCCCGTAGGCGCTCAGCTTCCTGAATATCCGTCACTGCCGCTTCATGGGCATCTGACAAGGCTTCTGCTCGCTCGATCAATGAAGCAAGTTCTGCTTCAGAATGACCACGACGTGCACCAAGGTCACCCAATTCGCGTAGAATTTGACGGCGTTCTTGCATCAGTTCTCGCAACTCTGCTTGAACTTGGGCTTGCCTCGCCTCATCCGCAGCTAAACGGTCACGATCTTCTTCAGCCCGGCGACGGCTCGCCTTCGCCTCTGCCTCGATAGCGGCAAGTTCCGCGGTATTTGTTTTGACTTTCTCATCGAGCAGGAGGACTTCGGCTTGAGCTCGAGCGTGGCGTTCTCGTGTTGCAGCAACCTGTTCCTGAAGAACTTGAAGGCGACGCTCATCGTCCTCTGTTTGTTGCCGTATCGTTGCCAATTGTTGGCTGTGAGTGTCGAGTTCTGCATTGAGTTCTGCTTCCTTGAGCGACATGTCTTCGATCGCTGTACGAAGCGATTCGCTGGAGGATGCATCCCCGAGTGCTTTGGCCAACTCTGCAGCCCGCACTGAGACTTGATGTTCAAGTTCATTGACTCGACGAACCAGACGCTCTGCTCGATTTTCTGCTTGCTCTGTTAATGCCTTGGCTTGCGCCAATTCAATTTGCATTGTGCTAAATTGGCTGTGAGCCTCCTCAAGAGAAGTCGTTGATTCCGTACGGGTTTCAGTGGCTTCTCTTGCTATGATTTGTGCAGCATTTGCTGCTGCAATTGAGGAGTCCAAGTGACTTTGAAGAGCGGCCTTTTCCTTCTCCAATTCATCAATTCGATGATCTGCAGTTTCTAGACGCCGACGTAATCCAGCATCCACAGCCAAGGGTTGGGCCGTATCGCCGGGCAAACCACCACTCACGACATCAACAGTTTCTGAAAATGTGGCCCTAGCTCGACTCTTACGCAATTGTTCCATTCCAATTTCAAAGCCAAACAAATCGTTCAGTTTTGCCTTGAGGGTGGCCCTGCGGCTCTCCGAACGAGTCCGGAGCGTCACAAGCAAATCATGGAAATCATCAAGCTTGAATTCTTCAACTGTGCCGGATTCCCTTGAAATGATGCTTCCTGCAGGGAGTCGGTGCAACTTCAAGATGCGAGTGGAATCTGTGAAGGTCAGCATGGCCTCTTCGAGGGACTGTCCCTCGGGAGCGGAAACACCCACAGGCACACCTCGTGCCAGCAACACCGAAACGGATGTCGAGGATTGACCGGATTGAAGATGGCCAGTGACCTGTTCCTTGACGCCAGCGGTGAGCATGGACAAGATTGCATCCGGACCGCCTCGACCTTCACGAAGGACAAAGCCATCAGGAATTGGACCACCGGCTGCGCCAATGGCTCCAACTTCCCCATCGAGAACTGCAGCCACTGCAGAAATCAGTCGCGCATGGTTGGTATTCGCCTCGGTCCACACACCCAATGACACGTCACCGGCTTTGGCTAAGAGAAGCGAGCCATCTTCATGGTGCATCGTCCAATGACTTCCATTACTGACGCCATCCTCATCGAGCACGCTGATGTTCATGGATTCAAGTGTGGAATGGATTTCTTGTGCCAACATTTCTGGAGAATTGGGCAAGTCGCCAACGCTGTCGATGAGCATACCTTGATCGATAGCAACGGCGCCACGAACGGTATCGCGCTCCACAACAGCCCGTAGCACGGAAGACAAATCTCTGGCGAGAAGACGAACAACAGCGTCGCCACGAGGTAAGAGTCCCTGGCGGTCTGCTTGATGCTCAAACGCTTCAGGGATTGTTTCTGCCACACTCCCAAGGCCGGCGAGCGAATATGATCCTGCGATGTGGCGGCAATGTTCCTTCGCCTCAAGTTCCTCGAGCCTCAGGCGTGCTTCCTTTCCTGCAAGCAAAAGTTTGCCTTTCCCGGATTCTGCAAGCCAACCAACAACACGGCCTGCTCGAACCAGCCGGTGCCCTGCTGGCGTTTTTCTTCGGCCAATCCATGTGCTGATGACGCCGTGGTCGAATGATTGAATCGCACCAGCCTCGACAGAAATTGCGCCTTCAACTGGTGTTCCTTGTGGTAGTGTAAACATTTCATCAACTCACTGTGGGGTGGTGGCAAAGATCCTTCGATCTCTATCAATGGCATGACGCCAGCGTGCCAAGCGGCCGCCAGAACCGGACAATGCTACAACCCGTGTTGGGGACGCCACGTCAATCATTGTACGCTCCTTCCCTTCACACCAAACCTCGTAGATTGCTCCCAATCCAAGAGCATCTGCCGCTTCGAGAGCAGCGGATAGGACGTCCACTGCATGATCGACTGGTGGTATTACGCCCTCATCGCCAACGCTCGCCAATAGAGAACCACTGTCATCGAACAACATGGCTTGTTGAACGCCATCAAGGCGATACAATCCGGCCAGCGCACGTTGTAACATGGATGCTCAAACCTCTCGTCAGCGTTGTGGCCTTCAAGAAGGTTGCTGTTTCCATCCCCCTAAAGGGGGATTTGCAGACCCAAATCAATTTCCCAACTGGACTTCAGCGTTTTGAAACGCGGAAGAGCTTGGGTGCGCTTCTTTCCGCGTACAGTTGCCGCCACGAACGCATAGATCTGGCGACACAAATGATTCCATTCGTGCTTTATTTTGTGGAATTAATCAATTGAAAAATTAAATCTCCAATTGGAATATTTGATTCAATTGGACATCCCTATGAACCAAATTCGAGCGGGGAGTTCAAACCAC
>TARA_B100001778_G_scaffold217342_1_pt1 | contig 10138 bp, 10 predicted proteins | sample TARA_B100001778 | Tara Oceans TARA_B100001778 (sample SAMEA2623826) | marine metagenome | biome: marine biome (ENVO:00000447); feature: deep chlorophyll maximum layer (ENVO:xxxxxxxx); material: "saline water (ENVO:00002010), including plankton (ENVO:xxxxxxxx)" | depth 40 m
GGGGACATGTATAGCCATAAAGTGCATGTCACTCGTGATAACCGAAAAGGCGATATTTCTATCTCAATTGAAGGTGAAAAAAAAGGTAGATATCCATCGGGAGAAGCACCGGAATGGATAGAATTAGGTAGCACAAGTAAAATAAATCTCGGCAACGGGCATTTGATCTATTTTGGTGAAAAAGATGTTGTATATGAGGTACCTAATTACGGTAGAATTTGGGCTGAACCCGGTTTAGGTGGTGTAGAGGCGGAATACCCCAATGGGCCGTTGCCAGAATGGATAAATCAGTCAAAAAACCGAGTTACTATTACAACAGAAGCAGGTCGCCTCACAATTACCCGAAATCGTACAGAAGTATTCAGATATTTTTATGGCTGGGAATTATTCTTCTTTACACTGGACAGCCAATATCATGGGAAAAGTATATCTGAATTAACCTCACTAGCATTTAATGGCGAGCTACCAAAGATAATGAGAGACTTTTGGTATAATAAGATGTGGAGACACAGCGATGTTGCTTGGGCGATAGGTGAAACTATCCTAATGGCTTTTTTGGGAACATTTGGAGCTGCCTTGGTAGCATTCCCTCTTGCGTTCTTGGCAGCAAAAAACATTACGCCCTTAGCACCCGTCAGGTTTTTCTTCCGTCGTATTTTTGATTTTACCAGAGGCTTAGATCATTTGCTATGGACGATAATCTTAGCACGAGCTTTCGGGCCGGGACCACTAACAGGAGCCTTAGCTATGGTAGTTACTGACACAGGAACATTTGGAAAGCTATTTTCAGAGGCAATAGAAAATGTAGATAAAAAACAGATAGACGGAGTACAATCAACTGGAGCACGAAATATTCAACGCTATCGTTTCGGAGTTATTCCCCAAATTACCCCAGTTTTGCTAAGTCAAATTTTATATTACTTCGAATCAAATATTCGTGGTGCAACTGTCATCGGTGCGATGGTAGGCGGGGGTATAGGCTTGATGCTTACTCAGGCAATTATTACTCAAAGTAACTGGGAAGAAGTTACTTATTACATTATATTGATAATATTACTCGTCACAGCTACTGATTGGCTATCAGGGAAATTGCGTCAGCGATTAATCAAAGGTTCACTTAACAATTGAATATTGAATAATAATAGGCTTTGGTTTTGGGGTGCCATCAATGATATGTCTTAGGTGTGGGTGTCATGATTGTTATATCCAACACTCTTAAAGGTTGCTATTTAAAAAAAACTTTCTTTTTTTTATGTTTTTTTACAGTATCTGAATATGAAAAAATATTTTGCTGAATTTATAGGTACCTATTTTCTTTTATCCACAGTGGTTGGATCAGGAATAATGGCAGAAAGGTTATCTATGGGAAATGATGCAATTGCCCTTTTAGCAAATGCAATTGCTACAGGTGCTACTTTGATAGTTTTTATAAGCATTTTTATAAATATCTCAGGAGCTCATTTTAATCCTGTAGTTTCAATAATTATGTATTTAAGGAACAAAATTAAATTTAATCAAACAATCTTTTTCATTAGTGTTCAAATTTTGGGAGGCATTTTAGGAGTTTGGACGATACATTATATATTTGAACTAGAGATACTGCAGCTATCATCTAATATCAGGACTGGCATTCCACAGTATTCTTCAGAAATTTTAGCAACTTTTGGCCTTATTTTTGTTATTTTAATGAGTGAAAAATATAATCCAGACAAAATTCCAATTTTAGTAGGCTTATATATAACCTCAGCATATTGGTTTACCTCATCAACTAGTTTTGCTAATCCAGCAGTTACAATCGCTAGAACTTTAAGTGATACATTTTCAGGTATTAACTATGGGGATACTTTCCCTTTTATTTTTTGTCAGTTTGTAGGCGGATTATTAGCTTTATTCCTTTTTAAAATAATTAGCTCAAATAAGATTTAATTATAAAAATTATTTGAAAAACCTATCAAACAAACTGTATTCGCACTATTGTTTTTTGACAATGAAATATGTTTTATATTTACATTAATCTTTTTAAATAAAGATTTAACAACGCTGGAATATATCTCAAGCAATATTATTTTCGAGGCTAGCCTTTGGTAACAGAGTTAAAAGTTTGAAGAACCCAAAGACTAACCCCAGAAATAGAAAATTGTTTATTATTCAAAAATTTATTAAAATATTATGACAATTTTATGAATCTTTTTTAAGTTAATTGAATCAAGAAAAGATAGCCATTTGGTAATCTAAAAGAATGAATTTGGTGCAATGGCTTTTATTGAAAGGTGCTCTGGTTTTGCTTCTGGTATAGATTCTTACTAATTACCAATATATAGAATGTTTTTTTTGGTACCCTCAAGTATTTGTCTGAGGGGTGGATGTTATGATTATCATATTTTTGTAGCAACATATACCTTACTAATCTATCATAAGTCAGCAGTATTTATTTTATCTACATGGGTACATATCCTTAGAGCCTACTCCAGCTATGATCTAGTCAGTAAAAACAAAACTTCAAAAGTCTTGTGTGAGATTAGAGGAGGGAGAATTTCCTAATCTCACACATAGACCAGAGAGGAAATATGAAACTAATTTCATATAAATAATCATTTATATTTAAGTATTATCAAAATTATGACAAAATATTTAAAAAAATAAAACATGAAGAAATTATAATGATTTTTTTCAATTATTATCATTTATCGTAGAAAATTTATGATAAGTGACAAAATTATGCTTATGACAATACAAGTAATAATTGGAAAATAAAAAGAAGAATTTTCTCCTTTCAAAATTATATCCCCTGGTAATTTTCCTAGTCCAAGTTTTTTCAAAAGAGGATAAAATAATCCTATAATTAAAATAACTATACCAATAATGATTAATATTTTTTGCATTTTTATTCTTTAACTTTTTTTAATAATCCTATGTCTGCCCGACAACTCACATTTAATAGAAACAAAATATGAATCACATAGGACATATTTGTAATAATGCCCCTTCACTAAAACTAACAAAGGTTTTCTAATCTATAAATGCAATCAAGGTAGAGAAATGTTTATCGGTAAGATGAAAAAAATAATACTTGTTGGTTGAATATAAATTTTGATAATATGATTTTATCTCAAATATCTTTGTTTTAAGACAAAAAAAATAAGTCCGATTACTTTGGAAGGAAATCGGCCTTAAAAGAATGTCGAGATAATGAAAGGGAGGAATTATCTCGACTATTATATTGGAGAAAGAACTTTTATTTTTTCGTCAAAACTACTTAACGATTACTCTGTTATATACACTAATAAGAAGATCGGAATTTCTTAGAAAAAACTACCTTACGTAAGTTGGGAATTTTGATTAATATTGAGTCAAAAATAATTTTTAATGTTCAAAAAATAATATTTTGTTAATCTGATAGATTGAAAAAAATCATCGTGGGTTTCAGGAGATAGTTATTGAGTAGAAATATCATAAAAGTTCTAGACAAAGAGTTTTCCGATATTTCTGCTGGAGACAAAATGCTTATCTCTTCTCCAGAGAAAATTGCAGATTTTATTTATGCAATACCGAAGGGTTCTTTTTTTACCATCAAAGAACTAAGGAGAGGTCTAGCACTAAAGGCAGGAGCAGATAAGACATGTCCAGTAACAACTGGGATATTTCTGAGAATGGCGATAGAACAGAATAAAGATGATGTTAATTTCCCTTACTGGAGAGTTGTTGAGGGGATACCAAACTAAGAAAAACCCACACTACTTTTAAAATCGTTCACTGTGGTAATTTATTAATTTTATCATGAGTTTCATACCTTGCAGAGTGATAGGTTAAACTTTTTTGTAAGTTTGCCTTTCTTTTAGAATAATTGAAAATTGTTTGAGTATTTGTAGTTGGTAAACTAAAAATTAAGATATTATAATTTAATGAAAAAACTATAATCAATCATTTTAATATTTGAAATATGAGTAATTTAGAAAAGAAAACAGTAAGAAAAGTTTCTGATTTTCTTAAGAATATCTGTCATACTGAAATGGTGATTGAATTATCTGAAACTGCAAGAACAGCGCAAGATGCTGCAAATGCTCTACAAGTTCCTGTGGGTGCAATTGTTAAGTCTCTATTGTTTATTATTAATAATGATAACAAAGAAATCCCAGTCGTTACCTTAATAGCAGGTGATAAGAAATGTAGAATAGAATTAATATCTAAAGTTTTAGGTGTTAGTGGAACTGTAAGAAGACCTAATGCTGAAGAAGTAAAAAAAATTACTGGATATTCCATTGGGGGAGTTTCTCCTATTGGATTATCCAAAAGTATAAAATTGATAATTGATACTTCACTTAGGAGATTTGACAAAATTTGGTCTGCAGCAGGACATCCTCATTGTGTTTTTTCTGCTTCTTTCTCTCAATTAAAGGATATAACTTGTGCTTTGGAGACCGAAAAATTAACAGAATAAAAAACTATATAGCATCATAATGATGCGAATAAGACTTTGGTCAATATTCTTAATAGCAGAGAACACTATCCGATTTAATTGATTCCTCAACAAGTTTATCAGGCATTGCAAACTCTGCTTTATATCCATTTAGAAGTGTTTCATCGTAACCCCTTGCTTTAGCAGACATTCCTGAGACAAATATGGCAACATTTGTATTCTTTAAATTTTCAAGATGTTCGTGTAAATCTCCAGTTCCTTGACCAACTATTTCACCAGCACTTTTGCAATTCAGTATATTTACTCCATCTGCCGCGAGAAAAAGTGTTACTTCGTGCCCTTTTTTTTCTGCAGCAAGGGCAATCATCAAACCTAATGTTACTTTATTTTTGAATTCTAAATCGCTGTGAATATGAACCAGTAATTTTGACATTTATTTCTCCTTTATTGATTCATTAGATGATAATAATCATGTAATGGATCTGTTCCAGTTTCTTCACTTTTCTTATTTGACCTTTATATCATCATAGAACCTATTCTATCTGAGTACTTTTCTTTGTATTCCTCATAATATTTCATAGCATTATTAATTACTTCCCACTTTTCATAACTATTTCTACAATGATCCTCTTCCCACCAGAATAATCCATTAATTAAAAAACAAAAGTTCCATTTATTCTGTGTTAAACGAAAGTACTGTCTTGCACTCACAGTTTGATTATTCTTCCCACCAAAGAGAGTATTGACAAAGATACTAAAACTTATGGAAACTCTTCCAAACCATTTTCCGATTTTTTGAAACATTATTTATACTCCCTTATCATCTTTGTCTTCAAACAAAAAAGTCAGAACAAAAGAGAAGTTGTTCCGACTTTAATCATTAAGATAGAGTTTTATTTGGTGTTAGTTTCTTTTATAATTTTTTAGATTCGATATATTTAAAATACACCTAAGTTTTGTCAAAAGTATTACAAAATAATGACAAAAATATAATTAATCTGATTTCTAATTTCCAGTTCTTCTTATTTTTCTCATCATGCATCAAAATACTTGTAGTTTGATTTTTCGGATTTGGATTTTGAATAATTTTTGAATTTAGTTTAAGACCAGACTTAGTAACTTCACTTATTAAAGTATTCTATAGCAGGGATAATGTAAGCCTTTGGATTATCTCTGACGAATAAGAGATCCATAGAATCCAAAGGCTATGCTCAAAGATTGCATAGGTAATGCCAAAATATTTATTTAGCAGAAATTATTTCACATTCCTGTAATAAAATTTTCACATCTTTATGTAGTAATAATAAAATATAATAAGGTTTATCTTAACCAAAACGCCTTACAAAAATCTTTGGAAATTTCTATGACTTTATTACAAAGTTCCTCTGTTTAAACGCCTAGATTTTCCAAAGGTTGAGGTCACACTATGAATAAAATAACTGTAGAATTTAGATCAATTAAAGAGATGTGTGACCTATATAAAGTTACACCAAGAACACTAAGATTTTATGAATTTATGGAGTTACTTTTTCCAATTAGAGAAGGAAAAAGAAGACTATTTACAAGAAGGGACCAAGCTAGATTAAAATTAATTTTACAAGGTAAGCGTTTTGGATTTTCTTTGGAAGAAATCAGACAACTTCTAAATCTATATGATATAGGTGACCAACAAAAAACTCAATTATTAAAAACTTATGAACTTGCAAACGAGAGACTTAAAGTAATGATGAACCAAAAAGAAGAACTAGAGTCAGCTATTGAAGATTTGAAAAAAATGTTAAAATGGGGAGGAGAGGTTTTGGCATCAAAAGGAGTGATGTAACTCTCCTAAGTAATCCTAGAGTTATACATAGCACATATCTTTATAGGCGCTTACAATCTTCAATGCAATGTGACCGCTTTTGTGCACTATAGAAGATAAGGTCTATTAATCGCTTTTAGCTTTCTTTCAGATTAAGATGATGCAAAACTTCAGATTTGTTTCAAGAATTGGATTCTGTTCTGGGAAAGGAAATTATAATGGTTAAGTTAAGTAAAGATAAACCCCTGATTCATAATGAGTGCGAAATTAATGAAACTTCTTTTGGAAAATATGTAGAAATAGGATATGGAAGTAGACTTAACAATTGTACAATTGGAGATTATTCTTATTGTGATAGGTATACAGATATAGCCAATTCAAAAATTGGTAAATTTTCTAATATTGCAAGTTTTGTTCGGATAGGACCAACTGATCATCCAATGGAAAAAGCGAGTCTTCACCATTTTTTATATCGATCTTCTGATTATTGGGATGATAGTAAACATGATGATAGTTTTTTTATACAAAGAAAATCTAAAGTTACTGAAATTGGGCATGATACCTGGATCGGGCATGGTGCAATTATCAAACCTCAACTCAAAATAGGAACTGGAGCTGTGGTGGGTGCAGGATCAGTAGTAACAAAAAATGTAAAACCTTATACTATTGTGGCTGGAGTGCCAGCAAAACCAATTAAAAAAAGATTTAGTGAAAATATAATTGAAAAGCTTTTATATCTGTCCTGGTGGAACTGGAGTCATTCAAAAATTAGATTAGCTTTAGATGATTTTAGAAATGATAATATTGAAAACTTTTTAGATAAATATTCATAATCTAATAAAAAAAAATAATAAAGAAAAGTATAACTAAATCCATTATCAAAGAAAAATAACAGAATTTATATATAAAAACAGTTACTTAAAATAAAAAAAAAATTAAACATTTTGTTATATTTTATACATTTTTTTTTTTAAAAATAATTATTAGTTTTTATTTTTTCGTTTTTAAAATGTCTGGAATTTTTCTCAAAAAGATTAATAAATCATTTGGAAATACCTTAGTATTAAATAATGTAGATTTAGAAATCTATGAAGGTGAATTTTTAACTTTAGTAGGACCATCTGGCTGTGGAAAATCTACTCTATTAAGAATACTTGCAGGATTAGAAAGCTCTGATAGTGGTGAGGTTTTTATTGGAGGAGCTGATATGACTAAGGTAAAACCCGCTGATAGAAATTTGGCCATGGTATTCCAATCATACGCTCTCTATCCTCATTTAACAGTTTCAGAAAATATGCTTACTCCTCTCAAACTTAGACATTTAAGCACTTTAGAAAGATTTCCTTTAATAGGTCCATTTATTTCAAGAGAAAAAAGAAATGAATTAACAGAAAGAGTAAGAAAGACTGCTAAAATTTTAAAACTAGAATCTTTTTTAAAAAGAAAACCTGGGCAGTTATCTGGCGGTCAGAGACAAAGAGCTGCACTTGGTAGAGCAATGGTTAGAAATCCTGTTGGATTTTTAATGGATGAGCCACTTTCAAATCTTGATGCTGCTTTAAGAGTTCATATGAGATCTGAACTATCTGAACTACATAAAGCATTAGGTTCAACATTTGTATATGTTACACATGATCAAGCAGAAGCTCTAACTATGTCAAATCGTTTAGCTGTTATGATGGACGGTAATATACTACAATTAGGGAAACCAAGAGAAATTTATGAAAAACCATCGGATATTAGAGTTGCTGAGTTTATTGGATCTCCCAAAATTAATATTTTTTCTTGTAATGTAATAAAATCTAATCAGGTAGAGATCTGTGGATTTAAAATTCAAGGAAATTTTCAACATTTCATGGATAAAAAAATATCTATTGGTATTAGACCAGAGCACTTATCACTAACAAATGACAGAAATTGCATTAAAGGAATAATCAAGCATAGAGAGAATTTAGGTTCTGATTTTTTTATGCATGTAGAATCTCCAAATATTGAAAAAAGAATAATATTAAGAGTATCACCTGAAGAAGCATTAAATTTACAAGTAGATGCCAAAGTCAACTTCAATTTTTCACAAAAATACGCTCTATTTTTTAATTCAGCAGGTAAGCGAGTTGAAGTCTTTGATCCAAATAATATTACCAACAAGAAAATAGCATGAATTCAGTTCATAAATCCGCTTACTGGTTTTTAGCACCAGCTATTATTTTGATGATTATTATCTTTGGGATACCCATAATTATGGCTTTGGGACTGAGTTTAACAGATTACTCCCTAGGGAACCCTGGGGCAAATTTTGTGGGACTGGATAATTATGAAAAAATTTTTACAAGATCATCTTACGAAAAAATGTTTGGTGCAACTTTTCGCTATGTCTTGGTAGTAGTACCTTTAACCGTAGGTTTAGGTCTTGGTGCTGCATTATTAATTAATTCTATCACTCGATTTGGAGATCTATACAAAACAATATATTTTCTACCTGTAATGGCTACTTTAATGGCAATGGCTATTGTATGGCAAATCATGCTACACCCTTCTATTGGAGAAATAAACAGGTTTTTACAATCAGGCTGTGAAATTGGTTGGCTTAAAAATTTACTAACTTTATCTTTTTTAGGTTTTGAAAAAATGGATACCTGGTTCGGTAGATCATGCGAAGACGGCATGCCTAATTGGCTTGGTGATAAAGATTATGCCATTTGGGTTGTTTGCTTTATAGGGGTTTGGCAAGGTTTTGGTTTTAATATGGTTCTTTATCTTGCTGGTCTTACAAGTGTTTCTAGAGAGTTATATATGGCTGCAGAAATGGATGGAGCCAAAAGTAGTTGGGAAAGATTTAGATTAGTCACTTGGCCTGCTTTAGGACCAACAACTGTTTTTGTAGTTACAATCTCATGCATAAAAGCATTTCAAGTATTTGATATAGTTGAAGCATTTTGGACTAGGGGAGCTGGTCCTTCCAAAACAGCTTATGTAATGATGTATGCAATTTTCGAAAAAGGAATAAAACAAAACTTAATAGGAATAGGTGCTTCAATAACAATTATTTTTTTAATTTTTGTAATGATGATTACTCTGGTTCAAAGATATTTAGTGGAAAAAAGGGTTCACTATTCATGAACTTTTCTATTGGACAAACAATAAAACACGCCATTCTTATTTTGGGAGCGCTCATTGTAATAGCCCCTTTTTATACTATGGTTAGTTATTCCTTTAAGTCACAACGTGAAATCGAAACAGGAGCTGATACGGGATTTTTCGGATCACAGGAGGTCATTATTGATGAGTTTTGTGTTCATCGAGGACAACCAGAGAGAGAAGAAGTAAAAGATACATTAGAGCTATATCCTGAAAAAACTGAAAGAGATGTTTATAATATCTTACTTGATGAAGTTAAAAAGAACTGTACAAAAAAGCCTGTTTTTTTTAATTATCAATCTGCTTTTACTTTTGCACCACTTTTAAGATACTTGCTAAATGGTGTTATAGTAACTGTTTCTATATTTCTTATTCAAGTAATTGTTGCTCTTCCAGCAGCCTATGCATTAGCTAAATTAAGATTTTGGGGAAGGGACTTTGCATTTTCATTAGTGCTATTTTGTTTGTTAATCCCAGTTCATGCAATAGCCCTTCCCTTATATATAATGTTAGCAAAAGTGGGACTTACGAATACATATGCAGCTTTAATTATTCCATGGACAATTTCAGTTTTTGGAATTTTTTTAATGAGACAATTTTTTATGACAGTCCCTGATGACCTTATAGATGCTGGTCGAATGGATGGGATGTCAGAATTTTCTATCATTTGGAAAGTAATGCTACCAACAGCAATACCTGCTCTATTAGCCTTTGCTATTTTTTCTGTTGTAGCCCATTGGAATGATTATTTCTGGCCTAGAGTTGTTATAACTGGAGAAAGA
>TARA_B100001778_G_C18605022_1_pt1 | contig 10126 bp, 7 predicted proteins | sample TARA_B100001778 | Tara Oceans TARA_B100001778 (sample SAMEA2623826) | marine metagenome | biome: marine biome (ENVO:00000447); feature: deep chlorophyll maximum layer (ENVO:xxxxxxxx); material: "saline water (ENVO:00002010), including plankton (ENVO:xxxxxxxx)" | depth 40 m
AAGGTAATATATATATATTTGGTGGATATAACGGTTCTGATTATTTAGATGATTTTTATAAAATTGATACATCTACTAATGTTGTGACAGTGATTGATATTACTGGAACTAGTATTACTGCAAGATATCATCATTCAATGGTAGCAATTGAAGGTAATATATATATATTTGGTGGTTATGGTAATGGAGGGTTTTTAAATGATTTAATTAAAATTACTGGAGATTATTCATATTTTAATGGTAATATTGCAGATTTAAGATTATATAATTATTCAATAACATCACAAGAAATAACTACAATTTACAATAATTTTAATGAAACAGTGGGAACTTATATTCATTATGATTTTGATAATAATCTAAATAATTCTCAATCTTCGGAATATTCTTTAACTTCAAGTGGAACAACTAGGTATGATACACCTCCAAAATCTGTATATTTAGATGGTAATTATTATTTATCAAGGATTATTAATTTTGATCTTAAGACATTAAGTTTTTGGTTTAAACTTGAAAATGTTAATACAGATAATTATTTATTATCAACAACTGATAATAATTTTTATATTCAAGTTAATTCAAATGAATTAAGTATTAAAGTTAATACTGATATAAAAAATATAACAACTGATTTTATAGCTGATAACTGGTATCATTTAGCTTTAACTTACAATGAACAAGGATATGATATATATAGTAATAATTCAATTTTAACTGAGAAAATTGATAATTTAATTACAAATTCTATAACATTGAATATTGGTAAAGAAAGTGGAGTATCTGCATATTTTACCGGTAATATTGCAGATTTAAGATTATACAGTTATTCAATAACAACAGAACAAATAACTACAATTTACTATAATTTTTATAATATTTTACCATCCAGTTATACAATAACTTTTTCAGAAACTACAAGAGGTAATATAATGATGTTAAAGAATGTTCCTTCAGATACTATAATATTAAATATTGTAATTGATTCAGGAGCAATATTATATAATGAAGATTATGAAAAAGGCTCTGGATTATATATTAATTTTACTGAACTTAATTTGAATACTGTAACTAAAGTTAATATAACAAATAATGGCACAATATATGGTAGAGGAGGATTAGGTCAAATTGATAAAAATGATGATTCTTCTATAATAGGCAGACACGCTATAAAAGTATTAAGCGATGATGATGATTCAATAAGAAGAACAATAAATATTATAAATAATGGAGAAATATTAGGAGGTGATAATGGTGGTGAATTTAAAGAAAGAGAATCTTATGACTATAGAGTTTACTATAAATATACTTTAAATATTGGGTCTGAGCATATATCAGAATCATATAATGATTATTTATTTAATGAGATTAACAACACATTTGTAATAAATCTTCCTGGAACAAATGCAAGTTTTTTTAATGGAACTGAAATTCAAGAATATGATAATGAGTCAGTAACATCCAATGTTATTTATCAACTCCAGGCGTCTAATAATGTGGTAAAACGTGGGGGGGTGACTTATACTAATGCAAACGTAACTCATAAGTTAACTATTGGCGAAGAAACACACGAAAGTACTACTGAAGTCCAAGAATTTGATGTAATTAAAACAGCATATGCAAGTGCAGGACAAAACCATCCAGGATTCGATGAAAATAAAGATATAGAAGTTCCAAATGAGTTTATTATAGTAAATAGAATTCCATAAAAGAATTATATTTATTATAGTAAAATGAAATTACTTATTATATTAACTCTTTTATCATTAGTTAATTGTGGTATTAATAATAGTATTACGGTATTTAATAATAATACAATATACTTAGCAAATACAAATAATGCAGTTATCTATAAATTAACTAAAAATACAAATACATATGAAAAAAAAGTAGTTATTGGTAATGAAAGAATACTTGGTAATGTATCTGATTATAATGGTTTAGAAGCACGTTTAAAAAATCCTAGAAGTATTATTAATGATTTTGATAAAAGAGTTTTATTTTTTATTGATAATGATCATAAATCTATTAAACGCTCTACAATTAATAATCCAAATAATAAAGGAATTGAAATTAGTTCGATTGTTAAAGAAACTTCATTTTCAAATATTTATGAAATATTAGCAAATAATTATGCAGGATACAAAGATGATAAATATTTATTTTTTGTTAGTTCTAGTAATTTACATAAAATAAATTTAACAAATGAACAAGATGACACTGATATTAATATTAATAATATGAGTTCAAATTTAGATAGTGGTTCTAATTTTATTAATATTTCATATTATAATAATTCTTTATTTTATTGTTATAAAAACACAACCGATACTTTTTATTTTAAAAAAAGTAGTAATGAACATAATTTTAATATAAATGAAAATATTTCTTTAAATATTAATTATACAGAATATTTACAACATATTAAAGGATTTACATTTATTGAACATAATACTTGCAATTTATTATTAGTTACGGGAACATCAAATAGTGATACTAAAATTTGTAAATTTAATTATATTGATAATAATACTATTAATTATATAATATCGTATTCTACAGATATAAAATATTCTACATTAATTGATTATAAAGCAATTTATGGTAGTGATGCAGATTATAATGGTTTTATAATAGGTAGAACACATGGAAACAGAAACGGTTTTAATAAGATAAAAATTACAGGTAATAATTCTAATTTAAATGAAGAAAATGAAACAGTAATTAATATGTTACAAGGGGGGAATATAAATATTAATACAACTAATTCAACTATTGGAGATATTGGAAAGTATCTTATTAATACAAATATTATATATAATAATATTATTAACACAAATAACGCTGATAATGATTATAGAATAATACACTTTAATGAAAATCAATCTAAAATTAATTTGATTAAATATTCAAAAGCAAATTTTAGTACTTATAAAATGAAATTTGATATTGATGATACTAATACAAATATTGATAATTTTTCTGAATTTAATAATAATATTATACAGAATATTACAATTACACAAAATAATATTTTATATATAGCATTGTATAATGAAACTACTGATAAATCAAAAATATATACATGTTCAAATCCTATAAATAATTTAACAATAACAAATATAACTAATTTAAATAGCGTACAATTAGAAGAAGAAACAGAATTAAATAAAAATATAAATGGAAAAATATCAGCAATGAATTATTTATTATCAGAAAATAATACTGATGAATTACATTATATTACAAATGAATCATATAATAAATATAATATTAACAATAAAACTAATATTATTTTAGAAAATATAAAAAAAACAAATAATACAGATGGATTGGATAAAATAAATGATTTTATTATTGATACTGATTATGAAATTGGTTATATTGCTTTTGAAACTAGATTAAAATGGTTTTATTATTAATTTATAAATAAATGATAAACAATGTTGAATATTAACAATTATAAATATTTCATTATTTTTTTCATAAATATATAATGGTATTATTGAATATACTAATTTTTTTTTATAAAATGTTGAACTAACATTAACAATTATATTATTTAATGTAATGAGTTTATCATTATGATCAAAACATTTTATTGTTGGATTTGATGTATTATTACAATAATTAAATTGTAATTGTTTAGATATTTTAATAATATCTAATGTTTTAGGATTTATAAAATATACAAATATTCCTTGATATTTTATATTATTTTTATATTCTTTATGATAACATAAACCAATATACATTTCATTATGTAATATTAAATTTCCTTTTGGATAATAATTATAACTTATATCTTTATTTATTTCAATATCATTATTATAATCATAATAAATTAAAGGTTTAAAAGATTTTATAAAATATAAATTACTATTATGTATAAAAGGAACCCAATTTTTTTCAATTACTTTTTTTGATTTTAATGGTATTAAACTATTTAGATCAGATAAATACATTTTACGATGATATTTTCTTTCATTTGTTAATCCATTGAATATTATATGTAATTTATTATTATAATAAATAGGAATAGGATCATATGGATCTAAATAATTATAATATTCTTTATTATTAATTACAATAGTATAATGATCTTTACTATATTGTTGTTCAATAATTAGATCATTGTATTTGATTGTTTTTAAAGCATTTGTAGATATATTTTCAATATATTGTATAGTTATATTTTTATCAAAAATATCAGATAAATATAAATAATCTAATGATGGTATATGATCATAATGTCTTAAATTATATTGAATATCTAAATATTCTAATTTTAATCCTTCTAAAACATTAAATATTGCCATTTGATAATGAAGATTAATATTAGAAATTGATAACCAATAACATAATTTTTCAAATATTTTAATAGGATAAATAGCATTAATTGACATTGAAAATGGTTTATTATTAAGATTTTTTATAGAATAATTAGTATTAAAATGATCATTATAACTTTTAATAATTGGTTTAATATCTATTTTTATTAAAGGAAGTATTTTATCATTAATAGCAATATATAAATTAGATTTATGTATATAAATTATATTATCATATAAATATTCATATATTTTATGATGATCATATTCTTTTGTAAATATTCCTATAAAATCATATTTATTATATAATTTATTATCATATATTGATAAATATATATTATTTGCATATATATTATGAATATTAATATCACGTTTATCTTTTGAAATAAAATTATAATAAAAATTCGTATTTGTTAATGTATCTGCAGTTGAAAATACTATTAAATTAGATTTATTATAAAACCTATTTTTATTGAACTCTGTTATCATTCTTTTTTTTGTTAAAGAAATAGAAAAATGACTGATAGACTTATTAATAGTTTTAATTCAGGTTATAATATTAATGTTACTTATACAAAAAACGATGATACTGAACATCCTTGTATTGTAGATATTAGTAATTGTATTACAATAGAACATATGTTAACTAATATAGAAAATTTTAGAAGTTGTAATTATAATTCCGTTGATGTAGATGTTATTACTAATTTTAATACTGAAAATTGTATAGAAATTGATAGTAATTCAGAAAAAATATATAAAACAGGATATTTTGATTTTTATGATTTAGATGATAGAAGTAATATTTTATATTATTGTAATTTATATATTAATAATGAATTAATTGTTAAAGATAATATTACTGCATTTTCAGACCATAATTTTTTTTCAGATAGTAATTTAAAATATGATTTTTATAAAATTGAAGATTCATTGGAAAATATAGAGAAACTTAGACCTGTTAGTTTTCATTGGAAACATAATGATGAATATGAAATAGGTTTTATTGCTAATGAATTGGAAGAACTTTTTCCAGGATTAATAAAAGAACGAGAATACAAAATGATTAAAGAAAATAAACTTATACCATATTTGGTAGATTCTATTAAAACTTTAAAAAATCGTATTACAAAAATAAAAAATGATCGTAACAAATAATTGTGATAATTCTAATATTAAAGTATTTTATAAACAAAATACAGTTCAACATAATCATATTAAATTTAATAATAAAATATTAACAGATGGAATTACAATACAAAAATATTGTAATTTAAATATTACTACTAGTGGAGATAATTTTATTGATTATATGTTAAATAGTGAGTTTAAAACAATAATAGTTAAATCACATTTACCTAATATTGGTTATTATGATATTATTATTAATGATAAATTTGTTAATGATATTGCAATTTCTGAAAATTTTTATAATAATTATAATAATAATATATTAAATGGATTAATAATTAATAAAATTTTTTCTGTTCAAGGAGAAGTTTTAGTTAAAGGTGATATAACTGCTTTTAGTACTACTATACCATCAGATATTCGATTAAAAAAGGATATTAAAGAAATAACAAATGGATTGGAGATAATAAATAAATTACGACCTGTAAGTTTTAAATGGAAAAAGAATAATAAAGAATCGATAGGATTTATAGCACAAGAAATTGAATTAATATTACCTCATTTTGTTAAAGATACTAAATTAGATGGAATACCAATAAAAACTATAAAACAAGATAAATTAATACCGTATATAGTTGATAGTATTAAAAATATAAGTAATAGATTAAAAAAATATGAGTCAATTTAATAATCAATATCGATTTAATTTAGAATCAACACATAGAATTACACTTAAGTATGATAGAAATGATAATGACTGTAATATTATTTTTACTGATGATACTTTTAATACTTCAAATCAATTAAATAAATTAATTGGTATTGGATTAAATCAAAATGGAAGTGCATTAAGTTATGGAACAGGTTCTAAAACAGCAAAAATTAAATTTAAAATACCTTGTGTAGGTTACTTTAATTCTAGTTCTATTGTAGATAATAAAATATTACCTGAAGCTTTTATAAAAAATTTTAATAATCCAAATCCATCATCAGAACCATTTACTAATATAAATGATAGTTATGATATGGAATGCAATTTATTAATCAATGGTGAATTAGAAGTTGAGAATGATATAACTGCGTTTGCAACATATCATAGTTCTGATATTAATTTAAAAGAAAATATAAATACATTAACAAATTGTTATGATATTGTAAATGATCTTAATCCAGTTGGATTTAAATGGATTAAAGATAATAAAGATGAAATAGGATTTATAGCACAAGAAGTAGAAAAAGTAATACCAATTATAGTTAATGATGAAGATGAATATAAAAAATTAGCAGAAACAAAGATAATAGCATATTTAGTAGGAGCTATTCAAGAATTAGATAAAGAATTAAAAGAATTAGAAATAAATAATGTATAATTATAATAAACTATGGGTTTTAAAACAGAATTATCACACTTACTGATGGAAAAATTAAATCAAACAGAATTAAGGGATAAAGGAATTTTAAGACAAATTAAAGAAAAAATAAAAGAATGTCGTGAAGAATTAAAAAAGGCTAAAATAAAATGATATGGATACCATTATCAATTTTTCGTAGTATAATAACATCTGGATTAATTTTATTTCAAAAATTAGATCAAACTGATAAATTCTTATTTCCAATAATTACATCAATAATTGTAGGAATATTTGGATTAATATATTTTTTAATATATTATAATAATAATTTGATAGAATTAAATAAACCTAAATATTATATTTATAGTGTAATTGTTTTTATAAATATATTATTAACTTATTATATTTTAAAAATATGTCCAAATCCTGCTTATTTTAGAGCTTTTGTTGCTTTAGAAATTATACTTTTATTATTTTATAGTATATATACAAATCAATTTCAAATTACTAATATAGGCATAATTGGAATATTACTAATTGGTATTGGTATAATATTAATATGTTATGATCAAATTTAATATATGTAATAGTATTTAATTATATAAATAATTTATCTCAAAAATAGATAAGATGACTAGTTATATTTTACCAAATCGTGTAGGATATATAGATTATATACAAAATAAGTTTCATCCTGATAAAATTAGTGAAAGTAAAAAAACTACAAAAGCATTTGAACATCAAATATTAATTGATAAATATTTGAATATTAATAGTCCTTATAGAGGTCTATTATTATATCATGAATTAGGAACAGGTAAAACTGCAACATCAATAACTTTAGTAAATCAATATTTAAAGACATCAAAGAAAATATATGTTATATTACCTGCATCATTACGTAATAATTATATTAAAGAATTGTTATTACATAGTGATTTTAAATTTTGTAAAAAGAAAAATAAATGGAAGTTTAATGAAAAAGATATACCAAAAATAACAGAAGATGGTAAATTATATAATGAATTTGATGATAAATTAAAATTGAAAATTGATCAAGAAATTAAAAATATTATTACAAAAAGAATCGAATTTATTAGTTATAATGGATTAACTGAAACTAAAATTAGAAATTTAAGAGGACGTATTAATAATAAAAGTTTTGAAGAATATTTATATAATTTAAAATGGAAAAGAGTATATGGATTAGGTATTAAGAAAATAAAAGAATTATATGGTATTGATATAAGCGGACATTTTTATAGAGATGATAATAAAAAGAAATATGTTTTATTACCTAATTTAATTAAAGATTTAGTTATTGAAGATATACAAGATAATGATAAAGATCATATTGAAAAAATGATTAAAGTAATAAAACAATATAGTTTAAGTTTTATAGATACTTTAGAAATTAAAGATTTTAAAGCATATGATTCTGTTTTTAGTGATAGTTTAATTATAATTGATGAAGCACATTCTTTTATTAGAACCGTATCAAATAAAAGTAAATTATCATCACCTTTGTATGAATATATAATGAATGCAAAGAGATGTAAAATATTATTATTGAGTGGGACTCCAATAATAAATAATCCTTATGAAGTTTTACATTTATGTAATTTATTACGTGGTCCTATTATAACTTACAATATTCCTGAAAAAACTGATTTATCTAAATATTTAAAATATATTGATTCTATTCATACTAATAATAAAAAAACTACAATTCAATTCTATCCTGAAAATTTTATTAATACTACAGATAATTACATTCAATATTATAAATGGAATATTACAGATATATTACCTAAAATAACTGATAAAAAACTTAAACCTATTGTAAATTATGCTTTTCCTACAGATGATGAAATATTTAAAAAATACTTTTATAATTATAATGGTATTGATCACGTTGGATATAAGAATATTGATATTTTTAAGAGACGTATAATGGGTTTAGTTAGTTTTGTTGATAAAAATAAAGATGATTTTCCAGAAGAATATCCTTTAAATGTAAAATATGTTAAATTATCAAATCCTCAATTTAATGTATTATTAGATAAGTTAATGATTGAAGCAGATATTGAAGAAAAGAATAAGAAAAAAAAACATATGAATAAATTGCAAAATGAAACCAATGTATATAAAACATATAGTAGAGCTGTAAGTAATTTTAGTTTTCCTGAAGGTATTATACGAAACTTTCCATCTCAAATAAATAAATTATTAACAACATATGAGGATGATAATTATGATGGTGAAAATTATTATGATAATCATTTAAAAGATATTAAAGAACAGTTTATAACAAAAGTTAATAAAATAACCGATGATGATGAAAAGATGGAATTATTACAATCTTGTAGTGCTAAATATATGAAAATAATTGAAGATATAAATATTATTCCTGGTAAAATATTAATTTATTCTCAATTTAGAACTTTAGAGGGTGTTGGTATGTTATCAGTATATTTAGATTTATTAGGATTTGGTAAAGTTGAATATTTAAAAGGTAATTTTACTATACCGAAAAAAGATATGAATTATATGATATATGATTTGGATAAAGATATTGCAAGCGAACAAATTAAATTATTTAATAATGAAAATAATTTAAGAGGTGAAAAAATTAAAATATTAATAATTACTTTAAGTGGTGCTGAAGGTATAAGTTTAAAAAGTGTTAGAGCTGTTTTAATGTTAGAACCACATTGGAATATGACTATTTTAAAACAAGTTATTGGTAGAGCTGTTAGAAATGGAAGTCATTTAAGTTTACCAGAAAATGAAAGAAATGTAAAAACTATTTTATATTTAACAGAGGCTACAAAATATCAAATCGATAATAATGAAACTTTTAAAATTCAAAATTCTTGTAAAACTACAGATCAAGTTATTTTTGAAAGATCAGAATTAAAACAAAAAAATATTGATTTGTTATTAGCTTTAATGAAAGAAAGTGCGTTTGATTGTAATATCCATGCAAAGAAAAATGGAATTGATTGTTATAAATGGGCGTATAATTTAGATAAAAATATTGAAGCTTATAAACCTAATTTGGATGATGAATTTAAACATATGGATCATAAAAATTATGAAAAAGAAAAATTAATTAAAGGTAAAATTGCTTATAAAGATGATATTAAATGTGTAGAATATGAAGGTAAATATTATGATTATAATGCTTATTATTATTCTAAACAACTTATACCAATTGATTTTAAATTATTTAAATCAAAATTAGATGTTAAATCATCTACAGATATTAAATCACCTACAGATATTAAATTAGTGAAAGATGTTAAATCACCT
>TARA_B100001778_G_scaffold83013_1_pt1 | contig 10113 bp, 14 predicted proteins | sample TARA_B100001778 | Tara Oceans TARA_B100001778 (sample SAMEA2623826) | marine metagenome | biome: marine biome (ENVO:00000447); feature: deep chlorophyll maximum layer (ENVO:xxxxxxxx); material: "saline water (ENVO:00002010), including plankton (ENVO:xxxxxxxx)" | depth 40 m
GCATATTTTTTCCATGTGGCCCCCGCCAAAGCGTGTTCGTTTGCAAAACATCTTCAAATGTTTTAATCCGTTGATTCCACCGACTTTCTTGATTTGGTGCTGACAATCCATGAGATTCTAGATTTTTATGAATATCATACACGAGACCGCCATCAGGAGATTGGGGTTCCGTTTCATGTTTTGGAAAGATAAGAACTCTATCTCCTTCAGATTCCCATCCTCCAATTGGCAAAAGAACCTGATCACCAATGGCTTTGATAACAGCTGAGGAACGACCAAGTGAAGAGATATGATTCCCAGTAGGAATCGGACAGATTCGTGCCACATAATCATCCACATTAACAATAAGTCCTCGATAATCTTCCTCGAGAACTTGGACTTTGTTTACTTCTTTTGGCCATGTACCCCAATAATCTTTTTTTGAATTCCACCATTCAGGAGAAAGAATACTATCGTCCCACCAAAATGAAAGCGTTCCCCAAGAGGTGTGGATTTTTTCATCATCTACCTTGGTAACAATGCCTCTAGGCCACCAAGGTCTTTCCTCCATGTGCATACCACTCGTTACTTGGTCACAAGGCTTTGTATGGTATGGACTAAGTTTGAGAACGATTTCCACAGGTTAGGTCCGGACATGGGAATCAGCGAAAGGATGGGTGACGTGCTTGGTCAAGCCGTTGAAGCCAAACTCCTCCGAGAAGTTGAGGAGCATGACATTAAAGTGAACCACCTTGCTATTATTATGGATGGTAACCGGCGATTTGCTTGGTCTAAGGCCTTAACAAGTTCACTTGGGCATCGATTAGGAAAAGAAAAATTAGAACAAGTCATGGATTGGGTTCTAGACTTGAATATTCAATTTTTTACTGTGTACGCCTTGTCAACAGAAAATATCATCAATCGTAATGATGATGAACTCATGGACTTATATCAATTGTATATTGACGGTCTCAGAGATATTGCTGATGACGAAAGAATTCATGCTAATGGAGTCAAAGTTCAAATCATTGGACGTAGAGAAATGCTTCCAAAATCAGTCAACGATGCCATTGATTACGCTGAAAATAAAACCAAGAATTATGATAAATTCACATTCACAGTCTGTCTTGCATATGGTAGTCGTGAGGAGATTATCTCAGCGATTCAATCAATCGCTGATGACCATGCTAAAGGCAAGTTGCCACTAAAGGATATTGATGAAACTCAAGTATCAAATCGATTGTACACTTCCAATATCCCTGACCCAGACCTCGTCATCCGTACTTCAGGTGAGGAAAGGATTTCCAATTTTTTGCTCTGGCAAATGGCATACACTGAGTTTTACTTTACCGATGTATTCTGGCCATCCTTCTCAAAGAAAGAAATGCTCAAAGCAATTCAGACCTTCCAACAAAGGAAAAGAAGGTTCGGTGAATGAATGAGTCAACCATGTCCTACTTGTCAACAGTGGCCTGCTCCAAAACTTGCCGTTGATGCTGCAGTCTATCATGACAGAAAAGTACTGCTTATTGAACGTGGACGTGAACCTTTCAAAGGAAAATTAGCATTTCCAGGAGGGTTTGTCGAAAAAGGAGAAAATCCTGAGGATGCGGTTTTGAGAGAACTCGCTGAAGAGTGTGGTTTGAATGGAGAAGTAGTAGGTACTATGGAAGTGCGTGGTGAGCCAAATAGAGACCCTCGCGGGCACGTAGTTTCCATAGTTTACCACGTAAGAGCCACGGGAAATCCTACTGCTGGTGATGATGCTGCAAAAGCGGAATGGCACAATATGGATGAAATTAGACCAGACCAAATGGCAGGAGATCATTTTCTTATTTTAGAGAATTTTAAGCAATTGCTCACGAGTATTAGGCCATTGAGATGAGTGCGTTTTCTCAACATCATTCATCATTTCAATAAATTTCTCAGGAACTTCAGATATAGATTGACGTACTCTCATTAGAGGATAATCTTCACGTTCAAGGACATCAAGAAATCCGCGTTGGGCATTTGAAATCAAAAGTGTTGGAATCCCCAAAAGACATGCCTCAGAAGCAAGGGTAACCGATTGAGTAATGACGCCATCTGATGCTGTGATGAGTTTATCAAGTTCCCAAGGAGAAGTTATTTCGCTATCTTCATCAGCAGAGATTATATCAAATTCCTTGAAGATTTTTTCGCTAATGGGCACCCATTCCTTTCGATCGTGGCCTCCATTTCCATGGATTTTTCTGACTAATACCTTGAAAGGAACATTTGGTTTTTTTCGAAAAGTACCTGGCTTCAAATGGATGTGACCATGCAATCCATTTAACCGGTGAATAGTGGCTCTCGTATCAAAAAGAATAGGTGCTAATTCATCCTTAAAATGTCGTGGGATCACAATATCTGTCGCTTTTTTCCGTGCCAAGCGGTGAGCTGTGAGATTTGACTCTGTATCCGTGATGTAAATTCGTCTTGCTGATTGGGGGCCAAATAAGATCTCGATTGGGGCTCCGATACTCACGACTGATTGCATATTCTTGAGATTCTTTTTTGCTAAAATAATTCGCTTTACCAACTTCATCCATCGGAAAAAACCGATTAAACGCGGCACCCATACCACCCTGCGAAGAGTGATGGGGTTCATTTGATCCATTAGCATGTTCTGCACTTCTTTTCGCTTGACAGCAACGATGAGGTCATCGGGTTGGCCCAAGGTTTCAATCACAGGTGCTAACAATTTGGCATGGGCAGGATGATTGATGACCCATGCACGAGACATGCTACGCCATCGCACCAACTATCTCAAGACAATCGCTAAAGGCATTCATCTATTGCCAAACATATGAAGGAAAAAATCGATTTACCCGGAGCGACAGTTTATGGGCCGTATTCACCAGGTGTAAAATTCAATAATTTTCTATGGCTGAGCGGTCAAATTTCACCTGAATCGGGTGAAAATATTACCGATCAAACCACAGGATCACTTGAGAAGATTGATGCATTATTAACCAATGCAGGGTTTACTAAAAGAGATATTTGTTTTGTTCAAATATTACTTGATGACATAAACGATTTTGCAAAAATGAATCAAGTCTATCAACAGTGGTTGCCTGATGAGGTTTGCTTCCCTGCGAGGGCCGCATTTCAAGCCAGCCAACTACCTGCTAACGCAAAAATCGAAATCATCGTTCAAGCCATGCGGTGAGTCTTTTCATGCCAGGAAGCCCTTATTTTGATGATGTTCCCAAGGGAATACTGACATGGCCAATTTTAATGAAAATAATGCTTATTCATTTTACTTTTTTTATGTTCTTAATGTATATATTACCCCGGTGGTGGTTGACTGTTTTCGTCACATTCGTTACTATTTCAATACACATATGGATTGCAACACGTCCCAGCAAAATGTCAGGATTTTCGTCGATTGATTCATAGACAACCTTCTATGAGGCACTTCTATGGACTGGCCTCTTCATTGTTTCAAAGCCTATGATATTCGGGGACTAGCAAATACTGAAATCAACCAAAAATTTGCAACCCGCCTGGGTCGAGCAATTGGAACATATCTTGATTGTACGACCCTTGCGGTAGGAAGAGATATCAGAGAATCAAGCCCAATTCTCTCAGAGGCTTTGATTCATGGCCTTACACTTGCTGGAGTACGTGTCCTTGACCTGGGTATTGTCACAACAGGTTGTGTTTATCACGCATGTTGGACGCTTCCTGTTGATGGTGGCATCATGATTACAGCCAGTCATTTACCAATGACCACACACAATGGCTTCAAGATGTGTCGTGGAAATTTACCACTTGCGGGCGATGAAATCCAAGAGTTGATGTCAGTATTTGTTAAAGGTGAATTCAAGACTGGTCAGGGAGAACATAATCATCACGCACATATGGATCATTACCTACAAGCCATCATGGAGAGTACTGGACCGATTCAGCGCCAATTGCGAGTGGCTGTTGATTGTGGGAATGCAGTACCAGGGCCATATATGAGCAAGCTACTTGACATGATGGGAGTTGAACATGTAGACTTGTATTGCAATTGGGATGCCAGTGAGCCAAATCATGGTGCTGACCCAACCAGGCCGATGAATATGGTCGACTTGGGAGAAGCAGTGGTAAAACATGAATGTGAATTTGGTATAGGGGTTGATGGAGATGGCGATCGTATTGGGGCTGTTGATGAAAGAGGTCGTTTCATCTTTCCAGACCGCATAATCAGTCTTTTTGCTCAGGATGTGATTGGCAAAGAAGAAGGCAAAAATCTCGTCATCTATGATGTAAAATGCTCGATGAACGTTGAAAAATCGGTGATCAAAGCAGGCGGAGAGGCCATGATGGCCAAAACTGGGCATTCATTCATGAAACGTGCTCTGGCTAACCACCCAGAAGCCATCATGGCTGCTGAAATGAGTGGGCACCTTTTCATGGCAGATAGGGGATGGTATGGATTTGATTGTTCTTTGTACAATGCTGCAAGACTGATTGAGTTATGGAGTCGTAAACCTAGAGAAGAAAAATTCGGAGATGCATTGTATCAAGTGGCACCAAATCTACCAACAACAGGAGAAGTAAAAATTCCTTGTCCAGAAGAGAATAAAGAACGGATAGTACATGCAATCACTGAAGCATTCAGCGATTGTAACCGTAGTACCGTTGACGGCGTACGTGTCAGGTTTGAATTGAATGGAGAACAAACTGGTTGGTACTTAGCTCGAAAATCAAATACAGAAGAGATACTTGTGATGCGTGTAGAAGCAACAACGAGGGCTCACCTCACTGAAATTATGACCGCAGTCAATGACAGGGTTGGCTCGATGATCGATATTTCTGCATTGATGTCAAGTGTCTGACTCTGATTTTTCAATCGTAACTGAAATGACTACTAACTCAAGAGTTACTGTTACATCTTCCCCGGGATCATCATTTTCACCGAAAACCGGTGATGAACCCTTGTCGGCAGTTACAGATACAGTGGTCATGAATGAGCCACGTCCAAGGTCCATATTTCCATATTTTGACATTACCTCTTGTTCGGTCATGTTCTCATAGGTTGTATTGTTGGATGAATAATTATCAATCATCTTGAATTCAATAGTATGTGAAACTTCATTAGCACAATTCCCATTCTCTGTCCATGACTCAGAACCCGTGTCTGATGACTCATTATGGGTAGCCCCAGAGAGATCGTAATCTGCTGAAACCTCATCACATTCCGCTCCAGCACCGATTTGGGTATCTTCATTTGTTTCTTGCCAAGTAAATACCAATCTTGCAATGGCGACATGTTTTCCAGAGAGTTGATCTTTCACTGCATCGGTATTAAAACTCGCATCGGCAGAATCGCCATCTCCAATCGATAACTCAATTGAGCCTACTTCGACAACCGTTTCGTTCACCATCGCCTCATACGTGCCAACTTCACCCCCAAGAACTCCTACATCTTTGATTGAGGACGCTACGGCGAAATAAGCAGGGAAAGCAATGAGGAAAAATGCAACACAAACGGTCATGATTTGTGTATCTTGGTCAGTTTTCAACTTATCAAGAAACGCTGACATGGAATCTCCCTTACCTAACCCTAGATGTCGCTATACCTTGCCTTTTCGGTCATCGCTTAAAATATCAGAGAGTGTTTTGGTTGTGAAAGGCCATTGAGAAAGACCGATTTTTGCAAAACCTTTCCTTGAACGTCTCCAAACTGGCAATAAAAACCCAACATTACTCCGCTCTCCAAACGTCCATTTCCATGGACATCGTGGTAATTTGGAAGCCCAAAGATGGATTAAAGCCTTACATTGCGGACTCTCAATTCCTCCTGGAAGGAGCCATGCTACTTTTCCAACAGCCCCACTGGAACCTTTTGTTTCTTGCCAGCTGTGCATTTCAAGACCTTGGAATGGGCCATCTTCAAAAATAAGTCCAAGTGAACGAGCACTCTGGACCATTGGCATGATAATTGCAAACCTGTCAACCATGCGGCTTCCTTCAATCCTAGCCATTGACCAATGATACGTTTCTCCAATCTCTCTCAAAGATCGTACATTATCAACTGGTGTTGTGGACAGTTCTAGGACGAATTCCTTTCGCCTGACCATGGTATGCCATTATGGCGTTCTATGTCAAATTGGTGACTCGACATCGGCGTTCGCAAGCTCTCACCAAGAGGAGAGAGGCAACACCACCGGATCTAAGCTGTGCTCGGTCGCCATGCCAAGACACCCAGAAAATCTGAGTGGTGCTTGTCTTAACCAAACAAAGAGCCAAGACCTTCGAATCCGCCTTCTTCTTCCTCTTCTTCTGGTTCTTCAGCAGGAGCTGCTGAATCGCCACCAGTAGAGGCTGCGGCGGGTGCAGCGGCCGCAGCAGGTGCAGCGACAGCTTGCGTCATGGCCTCGGTGATATCAACGCCGCCCAAACTGGCTACTAGAGCCTTTACTCGGGCATCATCAACATCAACACCTGCTCCTGCTAAAACAGCAGAAACGGCCTTCTCTTCGATCTCTTTTCCAGCACTGTGCAACAACATTGCAGCATATACATATTCCATTCATTTCACCTCAATTTTTTTTGATTTTAGCCGAATAGGTCTCCAAGTCCACCAAAAGCGGCTTCCTCTTCTTCCTCTTCTTCCTCCTCGGCTGGGGAGTCAGAAGATTCTTCTTCCTCAACAACGGTTGATGCCGCTGAGGCAACAGCCGAGGCTGCAGCTCCGAGCATGGCACTCAAATCATCATCGAGAGCATCCGCATCTAATGTGCCAGCGACACCCAATGCAGATGCATGGGCGCGGGCGATCAGATGTGGGAGTGTATCAGCGGTTGTAATTGCCGCTTCCAAAGCCACTGCAAGCGCTTCTCGGCTGGCTTTAGCCAAGAGCGTAGGCATGGTTTGGGAAGTAATCCAAGTGATATTGCAAGCAAGATTAAACGCTCCTGCAGCATATCCAATCAGGTCTGATTCAAATTGCTCGAAATCGATATCTAATGTCTCTGGAGTGAATATAACTCCGCTTTCGAGCGTACCACAAAGACGTAGTCCAGTAACAATAGGATTGATACCAATTTTACCCAGCATCATTCCCATGTCACCCTCAAATACATCGCCAGCTTTCAAAACGGTGACTTGCTTTTGTATTTGGACCGACCCTTTCATGATTTTAGCAGGGATGCCAACAGAGTTGAGTTCACCGACTATTGGTCCAGGTGGCATACCAGTATCCATCTTTTCAACAATAATGTCATGTGGTGCAACATCACCTGGTTTTGCTGCTCGACCTGCTTCAGTCTTTTTGAGTTCTGTAAAGAGTTCGAATGAATTGAGAGATTTGGTAGAAACAAGTGCTGGTTGAACTGCACCTGCAAACAAAGAATCCAATTCGCTGAGTTCTCGGCCTGCATTTTCCCATGCTAATTTCATGAGACGCTTCTTGGCGACTTGAATCGCCATCTTATCTCTCAGGTCAGCCCTCATGTTGATCATCGAGTCTGCGGGAACACCGTGAATATCAATGATGGCAATAGTGGTGCCAGAGTTCACTTTGTCCAGAAGTGAGGACACAGTGTCCTTCTTCCAAGGAGCGACTTTTGGAATCAATTAATCACCTCAATTCTTTGAGAAGGGCCCATTGATGTCTTGATGTAAAGCGTGCGAATGTTGGCAAGCCCACGCTCGAGTTTTCCAATCACCCGGTTATAGATCTCCATGGCATTCTTCAACAAATCCTCATGTGATTGACTTACGGTTCCAATCGGTGCATGGAAAGTGATTTTATCTCGGCTTTTTACGACCACAGTGCTTTGTAATCCTTGAGCAATGACTCCGGGGTCGACAACTGGTGGAACTGGACGAGGCATTTTTCCTCGAGGACCAAGTACAACACCCAAATGACGACCAATCAATCCCATGTGAGGGACTTCGGAAAGGAAGAAATCAAATCTGTTAGCAAGACGTTTTGCATCCCCGCGTTTGCCACCTAAATCTTCGATAGTGGTTGGATCGATGACATGTATGCCAGCGGCATCTGCCTTTTGAGCGGCATCTGCAGTTGCAAACATAGCAACCTTCACCTCTTTTCCTCGGCCGGATGGAAGCCTGATTTCTTCTTGAATACGATTATTGGGGTTCTTCAAATCAACATCTTTTATTGTAAAAGAAAATTCAATTGTCTCGACAAATTTGCGCTCTTGCGCATTGTCGATTGCGTTCTTAATTGCTGCTGATATTTTTTCTTCCATATTTTTCACCCCTTCGGTCTGCGAGGTTTGACCCTCTCCCGTGGTTCGTGAGTTCTAATCAATTGAATCTGTCATCCCATTCTCCATCTTCAATTACTCTGAGGGCGTCTTTTGCCCACAATCCCTCAACTTTGACTCGCATCGACACGCATGTACCAATGACTTCGCGCGACTGTGCCTTTAAGTCGGCACCAGTAAGATGATTTTGACCTGCTTTTTCTTTGGCGACACCAATGATTTTCTCAAGAGATATATCTTCGGTAGCCGCATCAAGAGAACCGTTACACTTGTCTACACCAAGAGCCTTGATGATAAGTTTTGAAGTCCATGGCTGTGGCATCTTTCTCACCTTTTACTCACAAACGTGGGCACCTTGCCGACTTGCATTCCCTATTTAACCTCGACGCGTAATCTCTTTGCTCATTCAGAAATGACCCTATCGATGACACGTACATGATCGCCTCTCATGTTAAGTGTCATTGGAATATCTGTTTCGTATAATTCCATACTGACTTCTTCCTTTGTCTCTGAAATACTCAACACTCTGGCTTTTTCGCCTTTGAATGCACCGGTTACAATTTCCACAATACAACCAACATCGATACCGCTTGTAACAGCTTTTGGCTCCAAATAAGGCAATATATCTTTGAGAGGAGCTTCTCCTGGAAGGACTGTCTTTGCATTTTTCAACTGTGTCTGATTTAGTCCACGCCTTGCTTTGGGATCTCTGCCTCCAGAACGACCGATTAATTTCTCAACGTGATACAAAGCACTCGATTCAACCATGACATAACCTCGCATGCTGGGTGGATGGAGGACACAAAATACCTCATCGGCAATGTCTTTCAAAGAACCACTCCCATCGAGCCTTGCTTGAATCTCATTCGCAACTCTCTGCTCAGACCCGATTGCTGTTTTCACGATGTAAAGGAAAGATGCAACGCTTCCGTATAATTCTCTGAATAATTTTTCACTATTTTCGATGTTTAGGTCAGTAAACACCGTGTTGTAATTTTGAATCTCGCCCGGGTCTACCCATTCACATTCAGTATAGCGTCCACCTGCTGTTACCTCTTTGGATGAAGAAACAAGGAGAACTGGAGTAATATCCAACAAGCGATTTCCTTTATCAATTCCAAGGGCAGGACCTGTGCGTACAAAATCCAAATGCTCTGCATCCAGCCCAGTACAATCCGATACTCTTGAAATATATTCTTCAGGAGAACTTCCTAGACCGAAAACACCATCCCAAAGAGCAGGATAATCTTCATCAGATTTTGATCTCCTCAACAACAACAACTCTTGTTCATAACGGACAAATACTACGAATGCTTCTGCCATTTTTTCACCTCAAATACCGAATACATCATGGATAATCCATGGAATAAAATTATCCATCAATACCAGAATGACAAAACCAATGAAGCCGAGGACAAAAAGGCCAATTCCACAGATGATGCTTGTTTGTTTAAATTCCTGAGGCGTTGGTTTGCGAGCCATTCTCAGAATCCTCGCCCAAGACCCTCTGGAAATGCGTCGAAATTGGGCCTCTATGGCATCCTGCTTGTCTTGAACATAATTTTCAAACGAGCGTTTTTCTGCATTTTCATCCGACATGGTAAGACCTCGGCCTGCCAACCGACTTGCCCTTTTCATTTAACCCAATCGACGCGGATTTGACTCCATTATCGTCGGGTTCAAATTCAAGTATGGTTTCCCAATAACGTGTCCAACGACGACCCATATCAGATTTTAGGCGTCTCCCGGGATGCTTCTGACGACCAAATAAAAAAAGCATTCAGAACACTTGCTCGACGATATCACCCCGATCGTAATCCAAATGACAAGAATGCTGAATCTCGTTTCAAGAAAGTCCAATCTGCCTATGACAAGATCGGTACGG